>Ga0214921_10000820_pt1 | contig 55394 bp, 50 predicted proteins | sample LL1505_MetaG_FD_177992 | JGI IMG/M metagenome (GOLD analysis project Ga0214921, IMG submission 177992) | Freshwater microbial communities from Lake Lanier, Atlanta, Georgia, United States - LL-1505 | ecosystem: Environmental > Aquatic > Freshwater > Lake | place: USA: Georgia | collected... | reverse complement strand
CTGCGCCTCGCCGAGCAGGAGGGCCAGCTTGCCGTCGTCTTCACGCGGGAAACGCATCGTGGGCGCCTCCATCGGACTGAGCTGCGCGGCCTTGGCGGCCGCCACCAACGACGACTTGGCCTTGTTGGCGGCCAGCATCTTGTCGATCTGGGCAAGCGGCAGGTAGTCGGGACGATAGTCCCGCATCGTCTTCGAGTCGAAGAAGTACCGCAACTGCGACGACATCGCCGCGGTGGCCGAGTCGCTGACCCGGCCGCGGGTATCCCGATTGGCGTGGACGGCGAAATAGATGCCTCCGGTCTCCGCACACAACTTCGAGAGACTGAAGGGGCCGAACCCGGAATCGATCGGCTCGTCGGGCGAGTTCTTCGGCCGGACGTCGACGAACTCGGGGTAGAGCGACTCCGGCCCCTGCTCGACGACGGCCCACTGCTCGTCCGCGGCGTACTTCGGATCGAACTCCACGAACTTCATCTTCACGTCGCGCCGGCCGAAGGGAGCCGGAACTCCGACCACGAACACCCGCATGGCCTGGGCCCGGCAGAACGTGGCGACCGCGTCGGCGTATTGCTGGTCGTTGCCCACTTCATCGGTGAAGTTGATGATCATCACGTTGCGCCGCTCGGAACCGGACAGACGGATTTGCTTGGCCTTCTTGGCCGCCTCGGCGATCGCCGTGAACGTGTTTTCGATGCCCGACTCGTCGATCGGAATCCGGGTGATCGCCGACACGACCTCCGACACTTCCCGCGTGGGCTTGTCGATCACCGGCGTCACCTGCTTGCCGTAGGCGTAGACGAGGTTGAACAGTTCGTTGGCCTGGGCCGTGGACGTCAGGCCCAGCTCGTCGAACACCCGCTCGAGCCGCGAGGCGATCTCCTTCCGCTGTCCGGCGAGGCTCACCGACTGGTCGAACACCCAGCACACGACCGTGGGCCGCTGTTCGAGCGAGGCGGCGATCTCGAGCGTGAGCCGGTCGACGGCGCCAGTGGCGCCGGTCTCGCCCATCCCCGAGGCGCCCTTGATGGTGAGGTTCTCGTCGTAGTTCAGGCCGGTCGACACCACGTCGAGGGGCTCGATCGTCATGTCGTCGCTGACGAGATCGGGCATTTCGACCGCCACGACCGAGACGGGCGCCACTTCCTGGGCGACCGATTCGGCCGACTCGAACCCTTCGTCGCTCTGGCTGCCCGGATCGGCCTCGACGAGTTCGTCGAGCGAGACTTCGCGCGGAATCTCGAGGACTTCCTGCTCCTCCTCGAAGGGGGTCTCGATCACGGCGATGGGCTTGGGGGCCTGCGACACCGTCCCCAGGCCGGCGAACGACAGCGAGACCAGCACCGCGACGTGAATGACCAGGCTGACGGCCCAGGCCGGGGTGTCGCCGTCGAGCGGCGTCTCGTCTTCGCCCGTGTATTCCTGAAGTTGCCGCCGCGCGCTCTCCAACATACCCATTGATCGTCCTCGTTTCCGGCTGAACGGCACCACCGCCGCAGTCAGGATCATACCGCGAAAATGCCTGCCGCGGCCATCGTGGCAGACGTGGAATTGTTCGGCTCCGGCGCGATAATCTATTCCCCGGGGGTCCCCGCGGGCCACCCCCCGCAGAATCGTCACGCTGGAGCCTTCCCATGCCGACCGCTCGCCCCAACCCCCCCTTCCGGACCGGCTTTTTGTCGTGGTGCTCCGGGGCGATCGCCGTGGCCACGCTGGCTTTCGCCTGCGGGGCCGCCGAGCCGGGCAAGGAGGGGGAGAAGCAGCCGCCCCCGGAGCCGGAGAAAATCACCCTGCCGACGACCGACGGCGTCGAGATCGGGGCTTGGGTCTATCGCGTGGCCGACGACACCGATCCCGTGGCGACCGTCCTCGTCCTCCACGACCTCGGCGGCTCGCACGAGACGGTCGAACCGCTGGCCAAGGCCCTGCAGGCGGCAGGGTGCAACGTCGTCGCGCCCGACCTGCGCGGCCACGGCGCGAGCGAGATGCCCAAGTTGGCCCGCGCGGCCGGAGAAGCCGGCCAGTCTAGCCTGCTCAAGAGCGGCGACTTCGCAGCCATGACGGCCACCTCGGGCGGCCGGTTGCGGGAGCAGTCGGCCGTCCGCGGCGACGTCGAGGTGGTGCGAAACTGGATCAAGCAGCAGGCCGACAAAGGCTCGTTGGGCTTGGACAAGCTGTATGTCGTCGGATCAGGCTTGGGGGCGACGGTGGCCGCGACGTGGACCGTGCTGGATGCCGCCTGGCCGCCGATCGCCAGCGGCAAACAGGGAGGCGACGTCAAGGGCGTGGTGATGATCGACCCGGCCTTCGTGATCAAGGGGTTTTCGATCGCCAAGCCGCTGGCCGTCGAGCCCGTCAAGTCGAGCCTGCCGATCATGATCATCGCGGGGGGCGAAGACCGCGATGCCTCCAAGGTCTTCGACCAGTTGAAGCGGGCCCGGCCCAGCGGCTGGTACGACAGCCGGATGTTCGATGCGGAGGCCCGCGGCAACACCTCCCCCGCCAAGGACAGCGAGGCGTCGCTCCTGTTTCTGAAACTCGGGGGCAAACTCGCCGGTGACCGACTCGCGGCGGCCCGGTCCGCCGATCCCCGCCAGCCCGACCCCGCCAAACTGATCCTGGCCTTCATCCAGGCCACGGCCGACCGCTGAGCGTCACGAAGCGGCGTTCAGCCAGGGATCAGCCGGCGGCGGAACGGGCTGCGCCGCGGGCGCTCCCGGCTGCCCGAGCGGGGGATCGATCGACCTGCCGTGGCCACCGGCCGCATCGGGGCGGGGGAGCACCAACTCCACGCCGATCGGCAGCACCGCCGGGTCGGCCAGCAGACCGCGATTGGCCTGCCAGATGATCGCGGCGGCGGCCGGCGTGCCATAGAACCGCGAGGCGATGCCGGTCAGGTCATCGCCGTCGCGAACCCGATACGTCGACGCGGGCGGCAACGACAGTTCGCGACGCTGCTGCACCTCTCGACTGAATCGGGCCGTCCAGCCCAAGGCGACCGGCGGCGGCCGCTGGCCGTCGATCAACGGCGGCGGCGGCACGGCCAGCGTCGAGCGATAGGCGGCGGACAGATCCGGGGCCGGGCCGGACGACCCGATCGCCGTCGGGGGAAGCGGCGCGGGAGGCTCGGGCGGGTGGTATTCCGACCGCGGGCCTGGCATCGGCCCGGCCGGAGCGGCCGGCCATGCCGAGGGCGGAGTCGCGGGCTGACTCGGTGCCGGAACGCCGGCCCAGGGCGCCGGTTGTGGCACCGTCGCCCCCGCCATCGCCGGCAACGGGGACGGGAAGGCCACCGGAGCGGCGGGAGCCGCCGGGGCCTCGCGCCACGACTTGGCCATGATCAGGGCGGTGGGAGCGGCGAGCATCGTGCCCGCCGCCAGCATGCCGAGGCCGACGATCAACCGGAGCGTCCGCGCCAGTCCTTCCACGACCATCCTCCGGGCGGCACGGATTCCGGGAATGCCACGCAGGTGGATCCGAGCCGCCTCTCAACCATGCCACCCTGCGCGGGCCCCGGCGACCGGCGGCGCGGGTTGGCCGCCCGAGGACGCATGCCGCCCGCTCCCCGAACCGCTGCCGCCGTCAGGTTCGGCAGGGTCTTCAGGACCGGCGCAGATTCTCAATTCGCGCGTCAGGCGGGCTGCGGGATCGCCCGCTCGGCCACGGCCGCTCCGCCAAAGCGGTGCTGCAGCCAGATCACGAGCGGGGCCGCGATGTAGACCGTGCTGTAGGTGCCCGAGATCACGCCCACGAGCATCGTGAAGGCGAAGGCATGGATCCCCGGCCCGCCCACGAGGTAGAGCACGAGCACCGCCAGCAACGCGGTGCCGGAGGTGAGGATCGTGCGGCTGAGCGTCTGGTTGACGGCCCGATCCACCATCTCACCTGTGACGAACTTCGCCTTGCCCCGGAGTTCGCGGAGCCGGTCGAAGATCACGATCGTATCGTTGATCGAGAAGCCCACGATCGTCAGCAGGGCCGCCACCACGTCGAGGCTGATCCGAAACTCGTCGACCAGTGCCCAGCCCATGAACGGGGCGATGAACCGGCTGACGGCCAGGGCCGCGAGCGCGACGAGCACGTCGTGGATCAGGGCGACCACGGCGGCGATGCCGAAGGCCACGTTCTGAAACCGGACCCAGACGTAGAGCACGATCAGGGCCAGGCTGGCCAACAGGGCGTACACCGCCGTCACCCGGGTGTTGCCCGCCACCTTGCCGCCGATGGCGTTGGCCGAAAGGTAGGCCGGCGTCTCCGCCAGCTCCTTGGCCATCTGGTCGACCAGCTTGCGGGTCGTTTCCTCGTCGAGCGACGTGGAGAGGATCCAGAGCCGCTGCGGCTGGTTGGGAGACAACTGGGCCCCCTCGTCCCCCGCTTCGTCAGTCGGCCTCAGATCGAACTCGGCGTCGGCGGCCGAGAGAGCGGCGAGCGTCTCCTGAAGCTTCGCCGTCAGCGCCTTGCCGGTGATCCTGTCGGGGAACGTGAGCGGGACGCTCGTCACGAGCCGGGCCGGCTCGTCCGGCTTCGCGTCGCCCGCGCGGGCCGCGTCCGGCCCCGGCCCGACCACGCCCACCTTCATCCCATAGGTCGACAGCCGGCCGGGGAAGGCCTCCTGGAGGAGCCGCTCCACCGCCTCCTCGTCCTGATTGGATGTGTCGATCTTGAACCTCCGGCCCGCGGCCTCATCGGCCACCGCGACCCCGCTCACCGTGGCCGACTCGAGCTTGGAGGCGACGAGCGTGCGGACCTCCCCGATCGGCAGCTCCTGGCCTTCCTTGAACTCGATCTGGACGCTCGTGCCCCCGGTGAAGTCGATGTCGAAGAGCTCGACCCCGCGGCGGGCGGCCGCCGCGACCCCCACCGCGATCAGCACCAGCGACGCGGCCGCCGCCACCGGCGCCCAGCGGACGAACTGCAGGTTCGTCGCGCTCAGGATCCGCCCCATCGACAGGCTCCGCAGCCAGCGGGACCGCTCGGCCAGGTCGAACGCCACCCGGGAACAGAACACCGCCGTGAACAGGTTGAGCGCGAGCCCGAGAATCAGCGTGATCGCGAACCCCTTCAGCTGGTCGGTCCCGATCGCGAACAGGATCACGCCCGTGATCAGGGTGGTGAGGTTCGAGTCGATGATCGTGGAGAAGGCCCGCTGGAAGCCGTTGCGGATCGCCATCCGGACCGCCGCCCCGCGGTCGAGCTCCTCCCGCATCCGCTCGTAGATCAGCACGTTGGCGTCGACCGCCATGCCCACCGAGAGCACGAGCCCGGCCAGGCCGGCGAGCGTGAAGGCCACCTTGAACGAGATCATCAGCGCCACCACCAGCACGATGTTCATCAGCACGGCCAGGTCGGCCACCAGCCCCGAAAACCGGTAGTAGGCGAGCATGAAGGTGAGCACGACGATCGTGGCGACGAGCATCGCCTGGCCGGCGCTGCGAATCGTGTCGTCGCCGAGCTGGGCACTGATCCGCTGCTCGCTGATGGGCTCCCGCTCGAGGGCGGCCGGCAGGCTGCCGGCGTTGAGGATCTCGACGATCTCGTCGACCTCGCGCTGGTCGAAGTTGCCGGTGATCTGGCCGCTGGAGGTGATCGTGCTGCGGATCACCGGAGCCGACTGCAGCAGGTCGTCGAGCAGGATCCCCAAGCGGCTGGTCAGGCCGTTGGCCGGATCGGGTAGGTTGCGGCTGGTCAGCACGCCGAACTTGGCGGCCCCGCGGGAGTTGAGCAGGAAGCTCACGCACGGCGACAGCGACGCGTCGTCGATATCGGGGCTGACGCGGCTCAGGTCGCCGCCGGTCACGTTGAACCGGTCGAGCATCACGAGCGCCTCCACGCCGCCGTCGGCCGCGGTGCGGGTCACCATCGTGGTGTCGACGGGCATCTTGGCCGGGTCGATCCGCACCCAGCGGGCGGCCGGCTCCCCCTGGATCCGCACGGTCTTGCCGCGGAAGCCCTCGGCCTGGCTGATGGCGGTGCGGTGCCGGGGATCGGCGCGGTTGGCCACGATCCGGAACTCGAGCACGCCGGCGCTCGAGATGATCTTCTTGATCTGCTCGACCTCCGACTGCTCCACCTCCGGCAGGATGACCTCGATCTGATCGAGGCCGAACTGCCTCACCGTCACCTCCTTCTGGCCGCCCGGATTGACCCGGCGGCTGACGGCGGCCACGAGCTTGTCCATCGGCACGGGCGACGACTGCGGAGAGAGCTCGTAGCTCAGCTCGAGCCCCTCGGCCCCCTCGGTCCGACCCACCTCCTTGACGGCCACGCGGTCGAACGCGGCGTCCTTCATCGCCGCGAGGAACGCCTCACGGGCCGCCGGATCCTTGCCGGCCAGCTGGACGGCCACCCGGCCGGCCCCTTTGCGCTCGAGGGTGGCGGCCCCGCCGTCCTGGGAGGCGAGAATCCGCTCGATCCCCGCGACCGCATCATCGACGCGGGTCTGGGCCTGACGTCCGGCCGCCACCTCGTAGACCAGGATCAGGCCCCCCTTCAGGTCGATGCCAAGTCGCGGCGGCCAGCCGAGCCAGCAGATCGTGCAGCCGGCCGCCAGGGCCACGAACACCGCCGCGATCCGGCCCCACATGTCGTGCACTCGCAGGCTCTTGGCGATCAGCCAGGCGAGGAACGTGGCGCCCGCCACGACCGCCAGCGCGATCAGCCACCCGGCCCCCGGGGTCTGCCACCAGGCCACGGCGGCGGGCACGGCGGCAGCAGGCTCTCCGGCCACGGCAAGGAGGGCGACGACCGACGACGCGATGTTCATGACGTGTTCTCGAAACAGGTTGGATTGGATGAAAAACGGTGCGGCGGCCGTCAGGAGGCCTTCGGCTCAGCAGGCTCGCCGCCGTCGCCGAGAATCCGGGCGATGCTCGCGAGCGTGACGGTGAGCTTCACGTTCGCCGACTCATCCACCCGGAGCACGACCCGGTCGGCACCGGCATCGACCGACGCGACGGTGCCGTAGATGCCCGACGAGGTCACGACGCGGTCGTTCTTCTTGAGCCCCGAGAGCATGGACTGCTGCCGGCGCAGCCGCTCCCGCTCCGGCCGAAAAAGCAGCAGGTAGGCCGCCGCGCCGATGGCCACCAGCGGCAGCAACTGAAACGGCAGCGGCGGCCGCTCGGCCGGCGGCTCGGCGGCCTGGGCCAGGCAGACGGTGGCCGTCGTGGGAAGCGACGAGACGGGCGAAACCGGGAGCGGCATGAAAGGCGATACGGGGGCGGCCCGGGGAGGGCCGGAAGCTGAAGGGAAGCCCCAGAATGTAGTGGCAGCCGCGACGCAGGGACAAGTCGGCCGCGCCGGCCACGGCCCTGGCGGCGGCTCCTCAGCCCGCGTCGGCCTCCGCCTGCCCGGCGGCGCCCCAGGCGACCGCGATGGCGTGGGCCGCCTCGGCGAACCGACCGGCGACGATCGCCTCGCGGAGCCGCGCGACGAGCCGTTGGTAGAAGGTGAGATTGTGGATCGAGGTCAGCACCGGCCCGAGCATCTCGCCGGCCTGGAACAGGTGCCGCAGGTAACTGCGGCTGTGCCGGCAGGCGATGCAGGGGCAGCCTTCCTCGAGCGGCCCCCGATCGGCGGCATGCCGGGCATTCTTGAGCTTCACCGGGCCGGCGAAGGTGTAGGCCAGGGCCGTGCGGCCGCAGCGGGTGGGCAGGACGCAGTCGAACATGTCGATGCCCGCCGCGACCGCCATCACGATGTCCTGCGGCTGGCCGACGCCCATCAGGTACCGCGGCCGATCGCCGGGCAGCCAGGGCACGGTCGCGGCGAGCGTGTCCCGCATCGCCTCCGGCCCCTCGCCCACCGAGAGCCCGCCCACCGCGTAGCCCGGGAAACCCATCGCCACGAGCCCCTCGGCGCTCTCCCGCCTGAGGTCGGGCTCGAGCCCCCCCTGCACGATCCCGAACAGCGCCTGCTCGGGGCGGCGGTGGGCGGCCCGGCACCGCTCGGCCCAGCGGAGCGACCGCCGCATCGCGTCGGCGACGGTCGCCCGGTCGGCCGGGAGCGCGACGACGTGATCGAGTTGCATCGCGATGTCGGCCCCGATCCGCTCCTGGATCCTGGTCGCCGACTCGGGCGTGAGTTCGATCCGCGCGCCGTCGAGGTGCGAGCGGAACACGGCCCCCTGCTCGGTCACCTTCACCTGCTCGGCGAGGCTGAACACCTGGAAGCCGCCGGAGTCGGTAAGCGTGGGCCCCTGCCAGCCCATGAACGCCGCCAACCCGCCCCCCTGCTCCACCACGTCCTCGCCCGGCCTGAGATGCAGGTGGTAGGTGTTGGCGAGGATCACCCCCGCCCCGGTCTCGGCCACCCGGCCGATGTCGACCCCTTTGACCGTGGCCGCGGTGGCCACGGGCATGAAGAGCGGCGTGGGCACGCTGCCATGCGGCGTCGTGAGCGTGCCCGCCCGCGCCAGCCCGTCAGTGGCTTGAACCGTGAACAAAAAACCTGGTTGCATCAGTTCTGGGATCCGGGGCCGCCGCGCGGATTCGGAGCTGGCGGTGACATGCTCGAAGCCGGCGGATTTTGTGAGTACCGACTCGTGGGTGTTAGCCAGGCCCAAGTTTCACAAAATGCACCGGCTTCTGCGCGTGCCCCCGACCAACTCCGCCGAAAGCATCGATGACCTGCCGGTCGCATGCCTGGACACGAGGTTCAGGGAGGGGTTGCCCGTGCCAATCGAGACGGCGTTGGAAACAGAGCGCAGCCAGGATGGCGAAGCGAGGTTTCCATCGAGCGACCGGAAGGCAGGATGCCTGAAGGGAGCGTCCGGCGAGATGGCACGGGCAACCCCGACCCACGGAAGACGTGGCCTCTTCGGAAGCACAGTCCCCTTCGAGCGTGGCCTCAGAAGATCCCGAGCGCCTCGAGCGAGTATCGCACGATCAGGCCGGCGACCACCACGCTCACCATGCTCATGAGCTTCACGAGGATGTTGAGGCTCGGGCCGCTCGTGTCCTTGAACGGGTCGCCCACCGTGTCGCCCACGACCGCGGCCTTGTGGGCTTCGCTGCCCTTGCCCCCGTGGACGCCGCTCTCGACGTGCTTCTTGGCGTTGTCCCAGGCACCGCCGGCGTTGGCCATGAACACGGCCACGCAGAAGCCGGTCGTCAGGCCGCCCACGAGCAGGCCGAGCACGCCGCTGACGCCGAGCAGCAGGCCACAGACCACCGGCACCGCCAGGGCCAAGACCGACGGCAGCACCATCTCCTTCTGGGCGGCCTTCGTGCTGATCGCGACCGGAGCGGCGTAGTCGGGCAGTTCGGTGCCCTGCATGATGCCCGGCTTCTCGCGGAACTGCCGCCGGACCTCTTCGACCATGCCCTTCGCGGCCCGACCGACGGCCTTCATCGTCAGGGCGCAGAACACGAACACGCTCATCGCCCCGATGAACATGCCGACGAGCACCTTGGGGTTCATGAGCGTGACGTCGTAGAACCGCATGTAGTCCTGCATGGTCGCCTGCTTGACGTCCACGATCCGGTTCTCGTTGACGAGTCGCGAGACGAGCTCGGCCGGGGGGGCGGTCTTGGCCACCGTGTTGCGGACGGCGCCGGCGAGGCCTTCGACCGCGGGCGGAAGGATCTCCTTGCCGTCGCGGCCCCGGCGGCCGGCGAGCACGGCCGGATCGAGGACCATGTAAACGCGATTGTCCTCGGCCTTGTCGCCGACGGCCACGATGAGCCGGTCGGCCAGCTTCATCCAGTCACCGGCCGCGAGCTTGCTGCCGCCGGCCGCGACCTGCTGGACACCGTCGCGGGTGACGACGGCCGCATGGCCCCAACGATCGAATCCGATCCGCACCTCCTCCACGTAGGCGGCGAGCAGCGCCAGCGCCGTGAGCGCGGCCGAGCCGATCGCGAAGCCCTTGCCCGTGGCGGCCGTGGTGTTGCCCAGCGCGTCGAGGGCGTCGGTCCGCTCGCGGACGAACTCCGGGAGCCCCGCCATCTGGGCGTTGCCGCCGGCGTTGTCGGCGATCGGTCCGTAGGCGTCGGTCGCGAGCGTGATCCCGAGCGTGGAGAGCATGCCGACGGCCGCGATGCCCACCCCGTAGAGGCCGAGAGCGAACTGGTTGGGATCGGAAAAGTTGAAGCCGTTGGCGAACCCGAAGGCCAGGAGCGTCGCGGCGCCGGTGATCAGGACCGGGGCCCACGTCGAGAGCATCCCCTCGGCGACGCCGCCGATGATGATCGTCGCCGGACCGGTCAGGGCCTGATCGGCCAGTTCCTTGGTCGGGGCGTATTCGTTGCTCGTGGCGTACTCGGTCCACTTGCCGATCAGCCAGCCAGCCACGAGGCCCACGATCACGGAGATCGCGATGCCCATGTGGGTGAAGCCGCCCATCAGCAGGAACGTGACCACGAAGGTGGCGACCACGATCGCACCGGTCGAGAAGTTGATCCCCTTGGCGAGGGCGGCCAGCAGGGCCTTCTGCGAGGAGTCTTCCTGCGTGCGAACCTGGTAGATGCCCCACACGGAGAGCAGCGTCCCGACCGAGGCGATCGCCATGGGGAGGAAGACCGCCGCGAGTTGCATGCCGCCGTCGCCCGAAAAGGCAGCCACGCCCAGGGCGGACGTGGCGAGAATGCTGCCGCAATAGCTCTCGTAGAGGTCGGCGCCCATGCCTGCCACGTCGCCGACGTTGTCGCCGACGTTGTCGGCGATCGTCGCCGGGTTCCGCGGGTCGTCCTCGGGGATCGAGTGCTCGACCTTGCCCACGAGGTCGGCGCCCACGTCGGCCGCCTTCGTGAAGATGCCGCCGCCCACGCGGGCGAACAGGGCCTGCGTGCTCGCCCCCATGCCGAAGCAGAGCATCGTGACCGTGATCTCCTCCAGCGAGAGGGGCTGGAAGCCGAGCAGCGGCACGAGCCAGTAGAGGATGAAGAACCAGAGCATGATGTCGAGCAGGCCCAAGCCCACCACCGTGAGCCCCATCACCGCGCCGGAGCGGAAGGCGATCTGCAGCCCCTCGTTCAGCGACCGCTCGGCGCCGGCGGCGGTCCGGTTGCTGGCGAGCGTGGCCGTCTTCATGCCAAACCAGCCGGCGAGCCCGGAGAACAGGCCTCCCGAGAGGAACGCGAACGGCACCCACAGGCTCTGCACCCCGAGGCCGAGCGCCATCCAGAGCAGCAGGACGCAGATCGCGAGAAACGCCCAGCCGACGACCTTGTACTGCTGCTTGAGATACGCGTCGGCGCCCGTCCGGACGTAGCCCGCGATCTCGATCATCTTCGGCGTGCCCGCGGGCTGGACCACCATCCACTGGAAGAACTGCCACGCCTGATAGAGGGCCAGCGACGCGCCGCCCACGCCCAAGAGCCACCAGACAAGGTAAAAGAGGTTCGCGACGCCCGTCGGGGCCGCCGCCTCGCCCGCCAAGGCCACGTCACTGCCGGCCAGCGAGAGGGCCACGGCGGCACAGATCAGGGCGAACAAACGGCGGGCGGTAGGCAGCACGATCGGTGGAACTCCGGTGATGGATGCGGACGGTTGGTCGCGGGGAAACAGGCCGGACGACGGAGGTACGAGGATCGCTCCCCGGCGCGGAGATTGAACCCTGTCGGCTGGCGCGTGTCAAACCGCCGCGACCCCCGGGCCGCGGCGGCGCGTCAGACCGGGGCCTTGCCAATGGCGTGGTAGGCGAAGCCACGAGCCCGCATCTCCTGGGGCTTGTAGAGGTTGCGGCCGTCGAAGATCACGCAGCTTTTCATCCGCCGGGCCATCTCGTCGAAGTCGGGCCGCCGGTAGTCGCCCCACTCGGTGACGATCGCCAGACAGTCGGCTCCGTCGAGCGCGTCGAGGGGCGCGGCCGCGTAGTCGAGCCGGTCACCGTAGACGGCCCGGACGTTCGCCGTCGCCTCGGGGTCGTGCACGCACACCCGCGCCCCGCCGGCCAGCAGCCGCTCGATCAGATCGATCGCCGGGGCGTCGCGGATGTCGTCGGTGCGCGGCTTGAAGGCCAGCCCCCAGACGGCGATCCGCCGGCCCGCCAGGTCGCCCGCGAAGTGGGCCGCGATCTTCGCGCCGAGCACCTGCTTCTGGGCGAGGTTGGTCTCGTGCACGGCCGTGAGGATCCGCGGGGCGACGCCCTTGTCGCGGGCCATCGCGGCCAGGGCCTGCACGTCCTTGGGGAAACAGCTGCCGCCGTAGCCCGCCCCGGGAAACAGGAACGCGAACCCGATCCGGCTGTCGTGACCGATCCCGCGGCGGACGTCGTCGATGTCGGCCTCCATCCGCTCGCAGAGATTGGCCACCTCGTTGATGAACGAGATCTTCGTGGCCAGGAGCGCGTTGGCGACGTACTTCGTCATCTCCGAACTTTCCGGGCTCATCACGAGGAACGGGTTCTCCGTCCGCAGGAACGGGGCGTAGAGCGACCGCAGGATCTCGCCCACCTCCGCCGACCGCACGCCCACCACCACCCGGTCGGGCTTCTGGAAATCCTCGATCGCCGCCCCTTCCTTGAGAAACTCGGGGTTGCTCGCCACGCGGCAGTCGCGGCCGGTCCGGGCCTTGAGCTGGGCTTCGATCCCCGCGCAGGTGCCCACGGGCACGGTGCTCTTGGTGACCACGACCGCCTCCGGACGGAGGTGCGGGGCGATCGCATCGACCACCTTCCAGAGGGCCGACAGGTCGGCGGAGCCGTCGGGGCTCGGGGGCGTGCCGACGGCCAGGAAGACCACCTCGGCGTCGCGGATCGCGATGGCGGTGTCGGTCGTGAATCGCAGCCGCCGGGCGCGGGCGTTCCGCTCCACCAGCTCCTCGAGCCCGGGCTCGTAGATCGGCACCTCCCCCGCCTCGAGCCGGGCGATCTTGCCCGCGTCGATGTCGAGGCAGGTCACCGTGTTGCCGCTGTCGGCGAAGCACGTGCCCGTCACGAGACCCACGTAGCCAGTGCCGACGACGCCGATCCGCATCTTCCGCCTCCGCTGACTGGTCCGCCTCCGCTGACTGGTCCGCCTCCGCTAACTCTTCCGCCTCCGCTGCCTATTCCACCGGCGGCGGGCTTTCCGCCTCTTCCTGCTCGCTCGGCGGCACGGTCACCATCGCGGCGAGCGTGTCGGCGTCGTCGAGCCGCATGATGCGGACACCCTGCGTGTTCCGGCCCATCGGCCGGATCTCGGCCACGTTGACCCGTTGGATCTTGCCGCGGGCCGTCATCATCAGCACCTGGTCGCCATCCCGCACGGCCACGACCGAGACCACCTGCCCGTTGCGGGCCGTGGCCTTGATGTCGCGCACCCCCTTGCCGCCGCGGTGCTGGGTGCGATACCGCATCCCGCTGGGACCGTCCTCCCCCTCGCCCTCGCCCGGCTCGGCGGCGTCCGCTGCGGGCTCCTCGGCCCCTTCCTCGCCGGGCGCAGGGCCCGTCAGCGGCGTGCCCGCGCCGAAGGGCGTCCGCTTGCCGTAGCCGTTCTCGCAAACCGTCAGCAGCGTGGCGTCGGGATCGGCCACCACCATCCCGACGAGCCGGTCACCGGAGCCGAGCTTGATCCCGCGGACGCCGCTCGTGTCGCGGCCCATCGGCCGGGCATCCGACTCGGGAAACCGAATGGCCATCCCCTTGGCCGTGGCCAGCACGAGCTCGTCGCCCGGCTTGGTGATCACCGCCCCGACGAGCTCGTCGCCCTCGCGGAGCTTGACCGCGATCAGGCCCTTCGTCCGGCGCCGACGATACTGCTCGAGGGCCGTCTTCTTGACCACGCCTCCGCGGGTGGCGAGCATCAGGAACTGGTTCGGATCCTCGAAGCCGCCCACGGCCCGGCACTCGGCCACCTTCTCGCCCGGCTCGAACTCGAGCAGGTTCACGAGCGCCCGCCCCTTGGAGTCGCGGGCCAGTTCGGGCAGCTCGAAGACCCGCATCGAGAACACCTTGCCGAGGGTCGTGAACACCAGCAGCCAGTCGTGGGTGCTGGCCACGAACAGGTGCTCGATCGGATCCTCTTCGTCGGTGCTGGTGCCCTTGATCCCCTTGCCGCCGCGACGCTGGGCTCGGTAGACGTCGGCCGGCGTGCGCTTGACGTAGCCGGCGCGGCTGATGGTGACCACCATCGTGGCCTCGGTGATCAACTCGGCCATGTCGCGGATGTCGCCCGCCTCGCCGCTGATCTCGGTCCGTCGCTCGTCGGCGTGCTTCTGCTCGAGCGTGAGCAGCTCCTCGCGGATCAGGGCCTTGATGGTGGCCTCGCTGGACAGGATCCGGCGGAACTCGCCGATCTTGGCGAGCAGCTCGCGGTGTTCGCCGCCGAGCTTCTCCTGCTCGAGGTTGACGAGCTGGCCGAGCGTCAGCCGGAGGATCGCGTCGGCCTGCACCGGCGAGAGCCCGTAGGTCTCGGCCGCGCCCCGCTCCTCCTGGAGCACGGCGAAGCCTTCGGCGCCGAGGGCCCGCTCCAGCAGCGCCGCCGGCGCCTGGAGCTGGCAGAGCCGCTCCTTGGCCTCGGCCTGCGACTTCGACGAGCGGATGATCCGGATCACCTCGTCGATGTTGGCCAGCGCGACGAGCAGGCCCTCGAGGGTGTGCTTGCGGCTGCGGGCCTTGGCCAGCAGGTGCTCGGTGCGGCGGCGGATGACCGTGGTGCGATGCCGCAGGAACTCGGTCAGCAGTTCCCGGAACGAGAGGATCCGCGGCTTGCCGTCGACCAGCGCCAGGAAGATCAGCGAGAACGAGGTCTGGAGCGGCGAGAACTGGTAGAGCTGGTTGAGGACGACGTCGGGGTCGGCGTCGCGCTTGAGCTCGAGCACGAGCCGGACCGGCTCCTTGAGGTCGCTCTCGTTGCGGATCCCCGAGATGCCCTTGATCCGGTCCTCGTTGACCAGTTCGGCGATCTTCTCCTCGATCGCGTCGCGGGTCTGCTGGTAGGGGATCTCCGTGACCACGATCCGGTGCCGGTTCTTCCCCATCTCCTCGACGTGGGCCCGGGCCCGGAGCGTGATCGTGCTCCGGCCGCTGATGTAGCCACGGATCAGCGAATCCCGCCCCATCACGATCCCGCCGGTGGGGAAGTCGGGGCCGGGCACGATCTCGAGGAGCTCGGCCATCGAGAGGCCGGGGTTGTCGATCAGGGCCACCAGGGCCCGACACACTTCGCCCAGATTGTGGGGCGGGATGCTCGTGGCCATGCCGACGGCGATGCCGCCGGCCCCGTTGACCACCAGGTTCGGAAACTTGCTCGGGAGCACCACCGGCTCGGTGTTGCGCTCGTCGTAGCTGGGCACGTAGTCGACGGTGTCGAGCTCGAGGTCGTCGAGCATCAGCGCGGCGATCGGCGAGAGGCGGGCCTCCGTGTACCGCATCGCGGCCGCGGGCAGGCCCGCGATCGAGCCGAAGTTGCCCTGCTTGTCGACGAGCACGTGCCGCATGTTCCATTCCTGGGCCATGCGGACGAGCGTCGGATAGATCACGCTCTCGCCGTGCGGGTGGTAGTTGCCGCTGGTGTCGCCGGAGATCTTGGCGCACTTCACGCGGGCCGCCCCGGGCGTGAGGTTGAGGTCGTTCATCGCGACCAGGATCCGTCGCTGCGAGGGCTTGAGCCCGTCGCGGACGTCGGGCAGGGCCCGGCTGACGATCACGCTCATCGCGTACGTCAGATAGCTGTCCTTGAGCTCCTGCTCGATCGGCAGGTCGACGAGCCGCCCTCCCTCCGGAGTCGCCCCGTCCCCGCCGCCCGCCGCGCCGGCCTCACCCTCCACCGGGTTTTCGTCATCTGCCAAGGGACGGTCTCCAGACCTGCTCGAACGGTCGCCGGCCCTCCCTGACGGCCTGTGCGGTGCCCTGAACATACCCGGCCTGCGGGGGCGGTCAACCGGCTGAGAAGCCTTGAAAAACAGGGGTTTCCGCACGCCCGCTGCAGGCTTGACCCGCCGCCCGCCCGGCTCCTACTCTCCCGCCCCGCCGCCCGTCGCCCGCGACCCCCGATCGCGGCCCCGATCGGCACCCGGAACGAGACCACGCGATGACCTTTCACCGTTCCCACGGACTGCTCGTGGCGGCCCTCGCCGCGGTCGTCCTGTTGCCCGATCTGGGTGGCCCGCCGCTCTGGGACGAGGACGAGCCGCGCAACGCCGCCTGCTCCCTGGCGATGTGGTCGAGCGGCGACTGGATCGTGCCCACCTTCAACGGCCGGCTGCGGGTCGAGAAGCCCGCGCTCGTCAACTGGATCCACCTGGCCGGCTTCGCGGTGACCGGCCCCAACGAGACGGGTGCCCGGCTCGGCTCCGCCCTGCTGACCATCGCCACCTGCCTGATGACGTGGCGGATCGCCGCGATCCTGTTCCGCCCCGACGTCGCGGTCTGGGCCGGCGTCGTGATGGCCACCTGCCTGTGGACGGGCATCACCGGCCGGGCGGCGACGCCCGACGCGCCGCTGGCCTGCTTCACGACGCTGGCGCTCTGGCTCTTCGTGCGGGCCGGCCGAACCGCGGGCCCCGACGGCCTGCGGTGGCGGGACGGCCCGGTGCGACTCTCGCCGGCCTCGGCCGCCGGCATCGGCGCGGCCTGCGGTCTGGCCGTGCTGACGAAGGGGCCGGTCGGCCTCGTGCTGCCGCTCTTCGGGCTGAGTCTGTTCGCCTGGTGGCAGGCCGCGTCCGACCCGGGCCGCGACGGCCCGCCCCAGCGCCGGATCGGGGCCATGCTGATCGACGCCTGGCGGGGCCTGCGGCCCCTGGTGATCGCGGCTTCCGCCGTCGCGGTGGCCGGACCGTGGTATGCGGCCGTGACGGCCCGCACCGACGGCCAGTGGCTCCGCGAGTTTTTCCTCGTCCACAACGTCGGCCGGTTCGCGGCGCCGATGGAGGGTCACTCGGGCTCGGCGATCTTCTACTATCCCGTCGTGATCCTGGTGGGGCTCTTCCCCTGGTCGATGGCCTCGGCGGTCGTCGGCTGGCATGCGGCGGCCGCGGTGCGGACGACCGGCCCGGCCGCGCCCGGCATGCGGCTGACGCTGGCCTGGCTGGCGGCCTGGATCCTGCCCTTTTCGCTCGCCGGCACGAAGCTGCCAGGCTACGTCTGGCCGGCGTATCCGGCGCTCGCGTGCTGCATCGGGCTCTTCCTGGCCGACTGGATCCTTTCGCCCGCCCGCACGACCGACGCCTGGATGCGGTGGGCCTGGGGCTTCCTCATCGTCTCGGGGCTCGGCCTCGGCATCGGCCTGCCGCTGGTGATCCATCACGTCGCTCCCGGGGGCGAGTGGCTCGGGCTCGTCGGCCTGATTCCTCTGGGCGGCGGCTGTTTCGCCTGGGCGAGCCAGTCGTTCGCCTCGCGGCGGGCGGCGGTGGCGGCCTGGGCGGCGACGGCCTGTGCCAGCGTCGCCATCCTCGTGACGATCGGCCCCGCCAGCCTCGGCCGGACGGGCGGCACCCGCCACCTGCTGGCGCGGCTGCCCGCCGCCGGGATCGCCCACCCGATCGCCTGCTACCGCGCGCCGGCGAGCACCAGCTTCTACGCCGGCCTGGTCGCGGCCGACGGCGAGGTGGCCGATCTCGACGAACCGGCCGAGGTGGCCGCCTTCGTGGCCGCACATCCCGGCGCTCCGGTGGTGGTCGACGCCCGCTGGAAGGATCTCGTGGCGGCCGAACTGCCCTCCGACTACGGCGTGATGCGGGCCGTGACCGTCCTGCCCGAGGCCCGGCGGCTGGTGCTCTTCGGGCCGACGACGACCGCCCAACCCCCGCGGCTGGCCGACGCGGCCGGTTCCGCGGCCGAACTCACGCGCCACTGATTTCCGTTCCCCTGACCTTCGCCCCCCGTCTCCCCCTCCCGGTAGCCATCGCCCATGCCCGACCGCCGCCCACTCGCCATCGTTCTCGCCGCCGGCATCGCCGCCCTCGCCGTCGGCACCGCCCGCGCCCCGCTCTGGGACGAGGACGAGCCCCGCTTCGCGGTCATCGCCCGCACGATGGTGGAGACGGGCGACTGGGTGGTGCCCGTCTTCAACGGCACGCTGGCCGTCGACAAGCCGGTGCTGATGCACTGGGCGATGGCCGCCTGCATGAGCGTGTTCGGCGTGAACGAGTTCGCCTGCCGGCTGCCCTCGATGATCGCGGCCCTCGCGACGGCGCTCGCGCTGCTGCGCCTCGGGACGCGGCTGTTCAATCCGACGACCGGCGTCGTCGCGGCCCTCGCCTGGCTCGGCACGCTGCTGGCGGGCATCGAGGCCCATGCGGCCACACCCGACGCGATCCTCACGGCGCTGTGCACCTGGGCGACGGTGCTGGCCGCCGAGGTGATGCTCGGGCCGGCCGGCCTCCCTGGCGACCGCATCCTGCCGCGGCTCGGCGTGGCCCGGGCGGTCGGCATCGGGCTGCTGCTCGGCCTGGCGGTGGTCTGCAAGGGGCCGATCGGCTTCGTCGGGCCGCTGGCCGTGATCGTGCCCTGGGCCTGGTGGGTGGCCGTCGATCGACGCTGGGCCGAGCTGCCCGCGGGCCCATGGCTCCCACGGGTCGCCAGCGCCGGCTTCCCGGCCGTGATCGACGTGGCCCGCAGCCTGCGGCCGATCGTGCTCACCGCCGCAGCGTTGCTCGCGGCGGCCCCCTGGTACGTGGCCGTTTGGCAGCGGACCGACGGCGCCTGGATCGAGGGCTTCTTCTTCGTCCACAACGTGGGCCGCTTCATGGCCCCGATGGAGCAGCATTCGGGCGGCGTGCTCTTCCATCCGCTCACGATGCTCGTGCTCTTCTATCCCTGGTCGTGCTTCCTGCCGCTGGCGGTCGTGCTGGCGGCCTGGCGGACATGGAAGCGGTCGGTGCCCGTCGCGACGGTCCACGCCCTCGGCCTGGCGCTGGCATGGCTTGGCGTCTGGGTGGGCGGGTTTTCCGCCGCCGCCACCAAGCTCCCCAACTACATCCTTCCGGCTTACCCCGCGGCCGCGCTGCTCGTGGCGGTCGTCGCGGTCGAGGCCGCCCGCCGGGCCGCCGCGAGTGGCCGCTGGCCCCATCCGCGCTGGGCGGCCACCGGCACCTTCGCCCTCGCCTTCGGCGGCGTGGCGACGATCGCGACGGTGATCATCGCCGCCCGCTACGGGCTCCCTGGCGCCGAGCCGGCGGCGATCGTCGGCGTGGTGCCGCTCGTCGGTGCGGTCGGCTGCTGGTGGCTTGCGACCCGCCGCCGGCCCGAGGCGGCGCTCGCCTGGTTCACGGGCACGGCGCTCGTCTACACGGCGTTGGCGGTCGGCCCGGCCGCCGGCCAGATCGCGAGCGCCAATGCGATCCCCTCGTTCGTCAGCGGCCTGCGGGCCGACGGCGAGGCGGCCCGCGTGGGCACCTACATGATCGCGAGCCCCAACGTGGTGTTCTACGCGACCGGGCACGTGAACCAGATCGTCCGGGACGACGCCGCCGCCGCCGCCCGGTTCCTCGGCTCGGGGCCCGACGCGGTGCTGCTCGTGCCCGCCGACAGGCTCGCGGCGGTCGAGGCCGTCCTGCCGCCGGGCTACGGCGAGCTGGGCCGCACCCGCCCGATGTTCCGCGCCGAGGATGTGGTCGCGGTCGGACGCGTCGCCCCGGCCGCTCGCACCGCCGGCGGCGGGGAGGTGGCCCGATGAACGGACCGTCATCCACGCCCGACACCGGCGTCGTGCTGCGGCGGCCGGTGCCCGAGCGGGCGGCCCGCGGGCTGCTCTCGGTCGTGATCCCCTGCCACAACGAGCGGGACGTGATCGAGGCCACGCATGCCCGGCTGGTGGCGGTGCTGCCGGCCACCGGCATGGACTTCGAGATCATCTACATCGACGACGGCAGCCGCGACGACACGCTCGAGAGGCTCGCCGCGATCGCCGCCCGCGACGGCCGCGTGACCGTGATCGAGCTCTCGCGCAACTTCGGCCAGCAGGCGGCGATGTCGGCCGGCCTGGCGGCCGCCCGCGGCGCCGCGATCGTGATCACCGACGCCGACCTGCAGGATCCGCCGGAGGTGATCCCGGAGATGGTCGCGGCCTGGCGGGCGGGCGTGGACGTGGCCTACGGCCGCCGCCGCCGCCGCGCCGGCGAGACGGCCTTCAAGCTCGCCACCGCGAGCCTCTACCATCGCCTGCTCGCGCGGCTCATGCCCTACCCCATGCCCGTCGACACGGGCGACTTCAAGCTGATCGACCGGGCCGTGGCCGACGCGGTCGTGGCCCTGCCGGAGAAGCGCCGCTACCTGCGGAGCCTCGTTCCCTGGGCCGGTTTCCGCCACGAGCCGGTCTGGTACGACCGCCACCCGCGGGCCGCCGGGGAGACGAAGTATTCCCCCTGGAAGTTGGCGAAACTCGCCGGCGACGCGCTCGTGCTCTCCTCCGACGCGCCGCTCCGGCTCACGTGGGTGGCCGCGGCGGCACTGGCGGTCACCGGCACGCTGGCCACGACGATCGCCACGCTCTCGACCTGGCTCGGACCGCCCCGTGAGGGCGTGTCGCTGGCGGCGATCACCGCGGTCGCGAGCCTCGTGGCCGCGATCCAGACCGCGGCCGTGGCGATCGTGGGCGAGTACGTGGCCCGCACCTACCGGGAGGTGCAGGGGCGGCCGCCGTGGGTCGTGCGCCGCACGATCGGCCCGGCCGCCGAGACCCGCTCGAGCAGCCGGGCGGCGTAGGGGCCGGCGTTCTCACGACGTCCGACGGAGTGGGTCACCCGCGCATCAATAGGCCTGCTCGGGGTTGCCCGTGCCCCGGAGCCGGGCTGTGCGTGCCAGCGCAGCCCGGAGGGCGAAGCGCAGCAGGCACGCAGTGAGCGAAGGCCACGATGGCCGGAGCGAACGTCCGGCGATGGGGCACGGGCAACCCCGAGCCCGCGTCACCAACCCGCGCTACTTGGCGAGCGCGGCCTCGATGGCTCCCACGAGCGCCGCGTCGTCGGGCGAGACGCGGGTCTTGAACCGGCCGGCCACCTTGCCGTCCTTGCCGATCAGGAACTTCTCGAAGTTCCAGCCGATGTCGCCGGCCGGGTCGGACGTCTCGGTGAGCACCTCGTAGAGCTTCGGCTTGCCGCCGCCCTTGACCGTGATCTTGGAGAACATCGGAAACGTGACGTCGTACTTCGAGGTGCAGAACTCCTTGATCTGCTCGTCGCTGCCCGGCTCCTGGGCCCCGAAGTCGTTGGCGGGGAAGCCGAGCACCACGAAGCCCTTGTCCTTGTACTTTTCATAGAGGGCCTGCAGGCCCTCGTACTGCGGCGTGGCCCCGCAGCGGCTGGCCACGTTCACGACCAGCACGACCTTGCCCTGGTAGGAGCCGAGGTCCACGTCGGTGCCGTCGATCGACTTCATCGTGCCCGACAGCGGCAGGTCGGCCCGGGCCGAGGCGGCCAGGGCGAGCGTCGAGACGGCGGCGAACAGGACGAGCAACTTGAGAAGCGACATGGTCAGACTCCGTGAGAGACGTGGTCGGCGGTGACCCGGAGGGGCAGGCTCCGGACCTCCGCATTAGAGACCCGCCGATCCGAACGGGCAACTCGGCGTCAGTCGGCGGGCGCAAGCGGCGTCCAGTGATCGAAGGTGGCGGCCTGCCCGCGGTGCTCGCCGGCCGCGTCGGCCACGTTCCAGACGATCGCCCGCTCGATCCGGAACCGGCGGCCCGTCTTCGAGATCCGGATCCCGGAATAGTCGTCCACGAAGCCGTGCTCCCGGGTGCGGGCCAGGAGCCGCGCCCGCTCGTCCCGGTGCACCGGCTCGGCCGTGAGCCGCGACGGGGTCTGCGTGAGTTCGTCCCAGGTCATCTCCCAGAGGGCGAGCGCGTTCGCGTTGCCGTAGTTCAGCACCGGATCGGGCTCGGTGCCGTGCGAGACCACCACGAACGGGGCGCGCCAGAGCCGCTCCGCCTGCTCGGCCGGGGAGCCCTCCCGCGACACGAGTTCGCGGCCGAGCCGCCTCGCGAACGAGTCGAGCAGGATTTGGACGTGGTGCACGCCGGCGGCTCCTGCGGCCCATGGGGGATGGTCGTTGGTCATGCCTCCACCCCGCTCACGCCGGACCGGCGGCCAGGATGTCGGGGCCGGCTTCGGTGGCGTAGGTGGCGAAGTTGTCCTTGAACTGGGCGGCGAGCTTGCGGGCCGCCGCTTCCCACGCCGCCTCGTCGGCCCAGGCGCGGTGCGGAACGAGCAGCTTCTCGGCGACGCCCGGCACGCGGGTCACCGCCTCCAGGCCGAACACCCGGTCGCGGTGCACCGGGGCGTCGTCGAGGGCGCCGCTGTTGATGGCGTCGATGATCCGGCGGGTGCTCGCCAGATCGATCCGCGTGCCCACGCCGTACGCCCCGCCGGTCCAGCCCGTGTTCACGAGCCAGGCCCGTGCGTCGTGCCGCCGCAGCTTCTCCGCCAGCAGGCGGGCGTAGACCGCCGGATGCCGCACGAGGAAGGCGGCGCTGAAGCAGGCCGAGAAGGCCACCTGCGGCTCCACGATCCCCATCTCGGTGCCCGCCACCCGCGCGGTGTAGCCCGAGAGGAAGTGATACATGGCCTGCTCCCGCGAGAGCCGGCTCACCGGCGGAAGCACGCCCGAGGCGTCGCAGGTGAGGAAGATCACGTGCTTGGGGTGCGGGCCGACGCAGGGCACCCGGGCGTTGTCGATGAACTCGATCGGGTAGGCGGCCCGCGTGTTCTCCGTGATCGCGCTCGATTCGAAGTCCACCGCCCGGGTGGCCGGGTCGTAGACGACGTTCTCGAGCACGGTGCCGAACGTGATGGCCCGCCAGATCTCCGGTTCCTTCGCCTCGTCGAGGTGGATGCACTTGGCGTAGCAGCCCCCTTCGATGTTGAAGATCCCGTCGTCGCCCCAGCCGTGCTCGTCGTCGCCGATCAGCCGGCGGGCCGGATCGGCCGAGAGGGTCGTCTTGCCGGTGCCCGAGAGTCCGAAGAACAGCGACACGCCACCGGGGCCGCCACCGGGGGCGATCCCCTGGTTGGCCGAGCAGTGCATCGAGAGGATGCCCCGGCCCGGCAGCAGCCAGTGCATGTAGGTGAACACGCCCTTCTTCATCTCGCCGGCGTACTCGGTGCCCAGGATCACCTGTTCCCGCCGCTCGAGGCAGAGATCGATGCTCGTGCGGCTGGTCATCTGCGAGGTCAGGGGATTGGCCGGAAACTGCCCGGCGTTGTAGATCACGTAATCGGGCGCACCGAACCGCTCCAGCTCGTCGAGCGTGGGGCGGATCAGCATGTTGTGCATGTAGAGGGCGTGGTAGGCCCGCGCGCAGAGCACGCGGACCTTGACCCGCGTGGCCGGGTCCCAGCCGGCATAGCCGTCGCAGACATAGATCTGGTCGCGGGTGTTGAGGTAGTCGATCGCCCGCTGGCGGTTGAGCAGGAAGGTGTGCTCGTCGATCGGGTGGTTCACCGGGCCCCACCACACGTCGGCCTCCGACTCGGGGCGGTGGACGACGTGCTTGTCGGCGGGGCTGCGGCCCGTCTTGGCCCCCGAACGGATCGCGATCGCGCCGGAGGAGACGATGCCGGCCCGTTCGCGGGTGACGGCGTCTTCGTAGAGCCGGCCCGGCGGGGCGTTGCGGATCACGACCGGAACGGTGATCTCATGCGTCGAGAGATCGACGTGCACTGGCATGGCGAAACTCCGAAAACGGGGACCGCAGCGAGCGGCAGGCCGCGGACGCGACCGCGGCCGGTTCGCCCGGCGGCATCCGGTCGAGCGCGGCCCAGCCGAGGCCGGCCGCGATGCAGCACGCCCCGGCGGCCAGGAAGGCGGCGCCCCAGGGGTTGCGGCGGACGCGGAGGGCCCGGGCCCCGCGTCGCAGCTGGCGGGCGAACTCGGACCAGCCCTCGGGCGAGGCCCGGGTTCCCACCGCCACGACGCTCACGCAGCGCGAGAGCCCGCGGCCGTCCATCAGCACCTGCAGGCCGCGGGCCGGCAGCAACACGCTCTCCCCGGCCCACCGCGCCGAACCGTCGAGGCGGCCGACCACCTCGGCCATCACCGGGCGGAGCTGCTCGACCGTGACGTTGTAGATCACGAGCCGCGGCCTGGTGGCCAGGAGGCCTCCGGCCACGATCAGCACGAGCGCACCGAGCATCATGAGCGCGGCCCAGGCGGCGGTGCCCACGGCGGGCTGGAGCAGGGCCAGCGGCCCCGCGAGTACGAGGCCCGCGAGGCCCGTGGCCAGGGCCGCGACGTCGAGGCCCCCGGAGAGGGCCGTCGGCCGGCGGCGCAGATGCAGCCAGCCGAGCACGAGGAGATACCCGCCCAGGGGCAGAAGCGCGACCCAGGCGGGCACCGCGGACAGGGCGAAACTCATGCCGCTCCCCCGTCCGGCGCGTCCGCAGGCCTCACCCGCGCCACGCCAACCAGGCGAGCATCGCCAGCCACGCCCCCTGCGCGACCACGGCCGCGGCGAACACCGCCCGGAGTCTGCGAGCCGAGTGAGTCTGCATCGCGAGCCGGCCGATCGTCAGACGCGGTCCGGCACCGCGAAGGCAAGGTCCCGGGCGAAGGCGTCGTCGAAGTCGTAGACATCGTGAAAGTCCTCCCGCTTGTCGCTGCGGGTCTTGCGCATCTGACCGATGTCGATCATGTTGAAGACGATCTCGCCGATGTCGGCCGTGCTGCGGAGGCCCCAGGTGGCGAGCACGGTCTTGGCCAGGAACCCGTACTGTTGCTGGCCGAACTTCCGCGCGGCCTCACAGAGCTGCTGGCCGGACACGTGCCGCTCCGCCCGCCGGCGTTCGCGGCGGGGCCGGGACCTGGTCCGGCCGGCGGCCGCGGCCTCGTCACCCCGTGGCGGGTCGAGCTCCTCGGCCGGGGGCTCCTGGCCGAAGCCCAGGTTCTCCTGGGCGTAGGTCAGGGATTCGAGCACGAACAGATAGGCGTCGAGCGAGTAGCGGCGATCCTGTTCGAGCAGCTTGGCGAGCGGGTGGGATGGGTCGACGGTGGGCATCGAACGGGATCCGCCGGACACGGTGCCAAAGCCGGCAGTATACCGCCGCGGACAGGAAGCCGAACCCTGCCCTGGGTTGCGTGGGAACCGCCCCCAAATCTCAGCGGGGGGCCGCGGCCGGCAGCGGGCCGGCGGCGGGCGGCGCGGCCTGGGCCGAGAGGTCTTCGAGAATGTACTTGTAGCCGAACGGGGTGATCGGCTTGGCGAAGTCGCGCAGCATGTCGAGCCCCTTGTCGATCAGGCTCGTGCGGGGATCGAACTGGTAGACGTCGCGGTCCTGCCCGCCCGGCTTGTAGATCTGGATCGCGAACGGCATCAGGTCGCGGGCCTGCAGGATCAGTTCGACCTTGGAGAAGTTGGCGGCGTCGGCCTGGTAACGGGGGAGTGACTCGAGCCAGACCTGATCCCGAACCTCCGGCGGCGTGATGATCCGCATGAAGTATCGCTTCTTGAGCGTGTCGGCCTTGGCGCCGAACACGAAGGGCAGCGGGCCGTCGCTGATCGCCTTGCCCCGCATCTCGGGCGGAAGTTTGGTCTCGCGCAGCTGCCGGTCGGCGTGGCGAAACTCATAGATGCTCTCACCGTTGCAGACCCAGTGCTCACCCGCCTCGCCGCCACGAACCTCGTAGCGGCGGGCCTCGGGATTCCACTGCTTCGACTCGCGGACGCGAAACAGCCCCTTGTCGGGCGCCGCATATTTGAGTTCGCCGGTGCTCTCGGCGAACGCCAGCCGATCCCCCCCCGGGCCCACCGGACTCCAGGCGTTGTATTCCCATTTGTGGAAGGTGCACGACCAGGTGCTGACGGCGGCGTTGCGGGCCTCCCAGGCGGCGAGCAGGCGGTCGAGGGCCTCCTGCTCCTGTGGCGAGAGGGGCGTGGGCTGCGGCACGGGCACGGCGGCAACCCGCTGGGGCGGCCGGGCCGGCGTGGCCGCCGCAGGGGCGACTCCGGCGGGCTGGGTCGGGGGAGCGGCGGGCGGCGAAGGCGGCTGCGCGGCCGCCAGGCCGGCCATGGAGACCACGCCGGCGAAGCACCACGAGGCAGGGAAAGAACGGCGCACGACGTCGGCTCCTGGGAACGCGGCCGGCGACTGTAGCAGCCGCAGCGGCCGGGGGGCGAGGCCGTTTTCGGGCGTCCTGATCCCTGTTTTCAGGGGTCTCACGGCCGCCCCGCCGCGGCCCGCAGTTCGGCCAGTTCGCGGGCAAAGCCGCCGGAAAGGATCGGGAACCGGCACCAGGTCTTGGGGTCGAGGTTCTCGTCGTCGAGCTGGAACGATGGCGCGTACCGCTCCCGCTTCCACTGGTTGCGGCTCCAGAGCGTGAAGAACCGCTCGGTCCACGCCGCCAGCTGCCCGGCGTTGTGACCCGGGAACTCGCCACAGGCCCGCCGCCAACACTCGATGGGGCTCTGCCGATCGCGGATCGCGAACCGCTCGATCGCGTCGAGCACGTCGTAGGGCATGAGGTCGGCCTCGTCGGTCTGCGCGGCCGCCGCCGGTCGCAGCTCGGCGGTCGGCTGCTGGGCGTTGACCGCAGCGAGCGCCGGCACCGGCCCCAGGCCCTCGGGCCCGTGCCGTTCGAGCCACAGGAGCCAGCGCCGAAGATACGCCTTGTCGATCCCGGCGATCGGGGCGATGCCGCCGGCCGTGTCGCCGTCCATGGTGGCGTAGCCCACGGCAGCCTCGGAGCGGTTGCTCGTGGAGACGAGCAGCGCCCCGGTCAGATTCGCGAGCATCCACACGCCCGGCGCGCGGGCCCGAGCCTGGATGTTTTGCAGCGCGATGTCGTCGGTCTCCCAGGCGAGCGGGCGGCCGAGCGCGGCGGCGACCATCCGCTCGTAGCCCCGCACGATCGGCTCGACGTCGAACTCGTGGTACACCGCGCCGAGCGCCTCCGCCAGGCCGCGCGCCGCGGCCCGCGTCACCGGGCCGGAGTTGGCCGTCGCCTGGTAGACGCAGGCCAGCGCGGCGGCCAGGAGCCGGCGGGCCGCGTCGTCGCCGGAGGCGTCCGGGGCAGCCAGCCCCAGCCGCGCGGCCGCGGCCACCGCTCCCCGCTCGGCGACGGCGAGGCGAACGGCGATCGCCACCAGGCAGGCCACCGCCGAGGAGTCGGCGCCGCCGCTGGCCGACACCACGAACCCGCGCGACCGGCTCTTCCGCGCATAGTCGAAAAGGCCGAGTGCCACGGCCCGGGCGAACTCCTCCTCCTTCACGTGGGGCCCCTGCTCCCACGCGTCGCGACCGTCGTCGCCGCCCGCGGTGACCGCGACGGCGGCCGGCACGAAGGGCACCCGCACCAGATCGTCCGCGTCGCCAACCGGGGCCGCCGCCAGCCGCGTCTGCGCGGGCCGCAGGGAGTCGAGATCGACGACCGCCGCCGTGGCCGCGCGATCGGCGAACGAGAACCGCCGCCCGCAGGCGACCATCCGTCCGCCGGCCGCCACGAGCACGCTGCCGTCGTAGATCGAGCGGCCCGCCTCGTTGCCGACGAGGTTGGCGTAGACGTAGACCGCCGCGAAGGCCCGCGAGCCCTCGAGCACGAACCGCCGCCGGATCTCCTCCTTGCCGAAGGCGAAGTGGCTGGCGGAAGGATTGAGGATCACGTCGACGCCCCGGGCGGCGAGGGCCGCGCCCGGCCGGTCGGCGGCCCAGGCGTCCTCGCAGATCTCGAAGCCCAGCCGCAGGCCCCCGAGGTCGAACCGGAGATCGCCGATCGGCACGTCCCGGTCGGCGCTCCGGAGCACGCCCCGGCGACCGCGCGGCCAGGGGCGGAACCAGCGGGGCTCATAATGGATGCCGTCCCCCGCCAGATGCTGCTTGCAGGCGACACCAGCCAGCCGCCCGTCGGCCACGACGGCCACGGCGTCGTAGACCCCGTGCTCGAACCAGACGGGCAACCCGAGGGCCACGGCGATGCCGGCGGTGTGCGGGATGATCTCCTCGAGCACCCGCCAGGCCATCCGCTGCGTGGCCGGTGCCAGGAAGGCGTCGTCGCAGCCGTAGCCGGAGATGCACAACTCCGGGAGGCAAAGGATCGCCAGGCCGTCGGCCCGCGCCGCGGTGATCGCCGCCAGGATCCGGTCGCGGTTGCCGTCCCAGTCGAGCGGCGTCTGGTTGAGGGCCGAGCCCCCGAGGCGGATCAGGTGCATGACGTGGTGGTGGGGCCTGGAAGCCGCTTTCCTTCAACTGTAACACGACCCGGCGACTGTTCCCGAAGGAGACCCTCCCCGTTCGGTCTGCTTCGACGCCAAGTCTTCCGCAGGTCGGGTCTGCCCGTGCCATCTCGCCGGACGTCCAGGGTTCCGCAGGCTCAGGGTTGCCCATGCCCTCTCGCTTGACGTTCGCCTCGGCCCTGCTCGCTCAGGCTCGGGGTCTGCCCGTGCCATCTCGCCGGACGTTCAGGGTTCCGCAGGCTCGGGGTTGCCCATGCCCTCTCGCTTGACGTTCGCCTCGGCCCTCCCGGCCTCGGCTCTCTGCGTGTCCGCTGCGCTTCGCCATCCTGGCTGCGCTTGCTCCCACAGCATGCTCGAGGGCACGGGCAACCCCTCGCGGCCCAACGGTTGACGAGTTGACGCCTGGATTCGTCTGAACGCACGCCGCCCGCCACACCGCGCACGAACACGGCCGCCCGGAGGTGCGGCCGGCGGCAGTGGCCGAAGGCCAGAGTGCCGCGAAGCCCGCCGGGGCCATGGATGGCCCGCCGGGCGTACACCCAGTCAGCCTGGTTCCTCGAGGTACGTGTAGCCGCCGAGTCCTTCCTCGTAGAACTTGAGGAAGCGGCCGGCCTGGCTGTCGTCGATCCGCCCCTCGCGGACGGCCCGCTCGAGCGAGTCGCGAAGCCGCTGCACGAGCTGGTCGGGGTCGAACTCGACGTAGTCGAGGACCTCGCGGACGGTGTCCCCCTTGATCACCGCGTCGACGACCACGTCGCCCCGCTCGTCGGTGCTGATGTGGACGGCGTTGGTGTCGCCGAACAGGTTGTGGAGGTCGCCCAGGATCTCCTGGTAGGCGCCGATCAGGAAGGCCCCGAGGTAGTAGGGGTCGTTGTTCCAGGCGTGGAGGGGGAGGGTCCGCTTCACGTCGCGGCGGTCGATGAACTGGTCGATCTTGCCGTCGGAATCGCAGGTCACGTCTCCGAGCACGGCGCTGCGGCAGGGCTTCTGGTTGAGCCGGTGGATCGGCATCACGGGAAACAGCTGCTTGATCGCCCAGCTGTCGGGCATCGACTGGAACAGCGAGAAGTTGCAGAAGTAGGTGTCGGAGAGCGCAGCCTCGAGACCCTCCAGCTCCTCGGGCACGTAGTCGAGGCCCTTGGCCAGCTTGCTGATCCGGCGACAGGTCGCCCAGTAGAGGTTTTCGACCGCCGACCGCTGGTCGAGCGGCAGGTAGCCGCTGGCGAACAGATTGAGCGCCGTGTCGAGCGACTGCTGGGCGTCGTGGAAGCTCTCGAGCAGGTTGCGCGAGTTGATGTTCTGGTAGGTCTCGTGGAGATCGACCAGCGGCTGTTCGGCGTCGGGGGCCGGCTCGGTCACCGCCGTGGTGCCCCCCTGCTCGGAGACGCCGAGCACCCCGAAGATCAGCACGCTGTGGTAGGCGACCACCGCCCGGCCGCTCTCGGAGATGATCGTGGGGTGCGGCACGCCCGCCTCGTCGCAGGCGTTTTGGACATGGTAGACGACGTCGTTGGCGTATTCCTGCAGGCTGTAGTTCACGCTCGACTCGAAGTTGGTCTGCGAGCCGTCGTAGTCGATCCCCAGGCCGCCGCCCACGTCGAGATACCGCAGCCCCGCCCCGCGCTTGACCAGCTCGGCGTAGATCCGCGAGGCCTCGTTGAGCGCGGTCTTGATGTGGCGGATGTTGGTGATCTGACTGCCCTGATGGAAGTGGAGCAGTTGCAGACAGTCGGCCATGCCCCGGTCGGTCAAGAGGTCGAGCCCGCGGACGAGTTCGCTGGCGGTGAGGCCGAACTTGCTGCGGAACCCGCCGGACGACTGCCAGCGGCCGCTGCCCCGGGCCGCGAGCTTGATCCGCATCCCGAGCCGCGGCCGCACGCCCAGCTTCTCGGCATACTCCAGGATCAGGTGCAGTTCGGAGAACCGCTCCACGACCGGGATGATGTGCCGGCCCATCTTCTGGGCCATCATCACCGTCTCGATGAACTCGGCGTCCTTGAAGCCGTTGCAGATGATCGGCGTGTCGTCGTCGGCCAGGGCGATGACGGCCAGGAGTTCGGGCTTGCTGCCCGCCTCGAGCCCGAACCGGAACGGCCGGCCGAACTTGAGCACCTCCTCCACCACCTGTCGCTGCTGGTTGACCTTGATCGGGTAGACGCAGCAATACTCACCGTTGTAGCCGTTCTCCTGCATCGCCGCGGAGAAGGCCCGGTGCATCTCGCCGAGCCGATGCTGGAGGATCTCGGCGAACCGCAGCAGGATCGGCAGGTCGATGCCCCGCACCTGGAGCCGGTCGACCAGGTGCTTGAGGTCGATGCTGCGGGTGGGATCCTTGTCGGGATGCACGAGCAAGTGCCCGTTGGGCCCGACCGAGAAGTAGCCGTTGCCCCAGCGGTTCACCTCGTAGAGGTCGGCCGCGTCGGCAGTACTCCACTGTTCGATGTCCAGATCGGCGGCAGCCATCGAGAGCCCTCGGGGAACGTGCGGCCGAAACCCACGTGCGGAAGTGTATCGTGCGTTCTTCCGCTGACCATGCCAAACCCGGCCGACACGGGCGAGTCAGACGGCCGTCCGCGACCAGGACCGTCCCCGGAAGATCAGCAGCATCGCCAGCCCGCGGGCGGTCAGATCGGCCGCCATGGCCAGCCACGCACCCCGGACTCCCAGATCGAGCCCGGGCAGCGGGCCGAGGCCCGCGGGGAGAGGAACCTGCGGCCAGGCGAGCAGAACCGCGAGCGGCAGCCGGATCAGCAGCAGCCCGGCGAAGTTGACGACCAACGGCGGCCGGGTCGCTCCCGCCCCCCGCAGCCCGCCGGAAAACACCATCAGCAGGGCCAACGGCGGCTGAACCAGCGCCACGATCCGCACCAGCCGCGCGGCCAGGCCGGCCACCTCGGGCTGCTGCCCCGAGCCTCCGGTGAACCAGGCGGCCAGCGGCTCCGCGGCCGCGAGAAACAGCCCCCCCGCCGTGCCCATCAGCACCACGGCCAACGCGGCGGCCTGCCAGACACTGCGCCGCGCCCGCGGCTCGTCGCGGGCCCCGAGAAACTGCCCGGCGAGGGTGGCCGCCGCCACCGCGAAGGCACTGCCGGGCAGGAAGGCGAGCGACTCGATCGTCACGGCTACGGAGTGGGCCGCCGCATCGACGTCGCCCAGCCGATTCACCAGGCTGAGAAACGTCAGATGGCAGGCGGCGTTGCCGAGCGCGTCGATGCCGGCCGGCGCGCCCACACGGGCGACCCGGCGGAGTTCGTCCCGCCGTGGGGCCCAGTCGGCCGGTCCGGTCCTCAGGCCTCGGCCCGGCCGGCTCAGCAGCCAGGCCACGCAGGCCGCGCCGCAGGCGTAGCCCGCGACCGTGCCCCAGGCCAGTCCGTCCCAACCCAGCCGCGGCAGCCCACCCGCCCCGGTGGCGAGGGCGAAACTCGCCGCCGCATTCACCAGGTTGACCACGGTCATGGCCACCAGTCCCGATGTCATGTCACCGGCTCCCCGGAGCACCGCGACGCCGACGAAGACCGCAGCCATCAGCGGCAAGCCGGGAAACACGATCGCGAGGTAGCGGGCAGCCAAGTCGCTGCTCCCCGGGGGCAGCCCCATCAACCGCACAAACCCGCCGCCCCCGGCGGCGGCGAGTCCAAGGGCGACCAGCGCGAGCCCCGCCGCCACGAGGAAGCACTGGCCCGCGGCCCGCCTGGCCGCGGCCAGGTCGCCGGCGCCGACGCTGCGGGCGACCAGCGCCGTGGCGGCGGAGGTCGGCAGCACGAACACGACCGGCAGAAACGCCAGGCAATAGGCCACCAGCCCCACCGCCGCCAGGGGCTCGGCCTCGGTGAACAGGTTGCCCGCCAGCCACTTGTCGACGAAGCCGACGGAGAGCGCCAGAAACTGCTCGAGCAGAACCGGCCCCACCAATACTGCGAGCGGTCGGGCCGTGCCCTCGAAACGGGCCACGCCCCGCCGCTCGGCAGTCTCTCGCTGCCTGCCAGGCCGGCTGCTCAGGCGAAGAGTTCCTTGATCACCTTGCCGGAGTTCGCGATCTTCATCGGCCGGCCGTTCTTGCTGGTGAACGTGGTCTCCAGGGAGATGTCGAGGGCCTTGAGCACGCTCGCCATCAGGTCCTGCGAGGAGTACGGCTCGGTGACGACCTCCTTGCCGTCGGAACTGGTCTCACCCACGGCGATGCCCCGCTTGAATCCGCCGCCACCCACGACGACGCTCCAGCTGCGGGCCCAGTGGTCACGGCCACCGCCGCCGTTGATGTTCGGCGTGCGGCCGAACTCGCCCATCCACATCACGACGGTGTCCTCGAGCATCCCGCGGTCGGCCAGGTCGCTCACCAGGGCGCTCATGGCCTTGTCGAGCTCGGGCAGCTTGGTCGCCGAGAGCGTCTGGAAGATGCCGCCGTGGTTGTCCCAGCCGCCGAGGTCGACCTCGACGAACGGCACGCCCATCTCCACGAGCCGGCGGGCCATCAGGCAGCCACGACCGAAGCCGGTGTTGCCATACTTTTCCCGCGCTTCGGCGGGCTCCTGCATGACCTTGAAGGCCTTCATCTGCTCGCTGGTCATGAGCTTGACGGTCTTGTCGAGCACCTTCATGTGGTCCTCGGACGACCCACCTCGCTTCTCACCAATGAACTTCTTCTCGACGGTGGCGAGCATCTCGAGCCGCTGGGCCAGCCGGGCCGGATCGATGCCCATGTCGAGGTTCCGGACGTTGCCGTTGGAATCGACCACGAACGGCGCCCAGGTCATCCCCAGGAAGCCAGGGCCGACGCTGCCGCTGCCGACTGACACGAACGGCGGGATCTCGAGGTGCGGCACCTGGTCGATCAGTTCATGGGCGACGACGGCACCGTAGCTGGGGTGCTCGATGTTGGGATTGGGCACGTAGCCGGTGTGCATGTAGTACCGGCCCCGCATGTGGTCGGCCTCGCGGGTGCTCATCGACCGTACGATCGCCATGTGATGCATCTGCTTGGCCATCAGCGGCATGTGCTCGCAGATGGCGACACCGTCGGCGCTGGTGGCGATCTGCTTGAACTCGCCCCCCGTCGGCGCACCCGGCTTCAGATCCCAGATGTCGATGCTGCTGGGGCCACCGCCCATCCACAGCAGGATCGCGGCCTTGTGACGCTTCCGCATGTCGCCCGACTGGGCGAGGATCGTGTTGGTGAAGGCCGTCGCGGGCGCGGCCAAGGCAGCGGCGCCGGCCATGTGGCTCATGAAGTGCCGCCGATTCATGCCGGCGGGAAGATCGAGCGGGCGATTGCTGAGGGCGGCGGGGATCATGGCGGGGCTCCTGCGGAACGGGATGGTGCGGCGGGGATCGTACCATCCCTCGGCCAGTATCGGATTCGCTCGCAAGATTATCCCTTATTCCCGGCCCGTCCGCCACTGCGGCCTCCCACCCCGTCTTTTCACGAAAAACGGCCCAGACGCCCCGCTGCCCTGGGTCACGCTGGCTCGGGGTCGCCCGACCCCGAGCAGTCCAAGGGCCGAGGACGCAGCAGACGGGCGTTGCGGATTCGTCTGAACGCACGCTGCGCGCCACCCCGCGCACGAACACGGCCGCCCGGAGGTGCGGCCGGCGGCCGGGGCCGCAGGCCCGAGGGCCGCCTAGGCCGGAGGGGCCAGGGATGGCCCTCCGGCCTAGTGATTGATGATGAACTCGTTCGAGTTCAGCACCGCCCACCAGACGTCCTGCAACGCGCCTGCGACGTCGCCCTTGCGGGCCCCGAGCAACGCCGTCGCCACCTGCCGCTCCTTCGCGGTCGGCACCCGCGCCAGGGCCGAGAGATAGAGGGCGTCGATCTTCTGGGCCGGCGGCGAGCCACTGGAAGCGACCTTGTCCAGGAAGCCGCCCTTCCCGACGCTCGTGGCCTCCTTGACGAGCTCGCCGTTGAACATCATCAAGACCTGGGGGATCGAGCCGTTGAACGTGGTCGCATCGTCGCCCTCGTCGGTGCCGAAGGCGATGATGAACTGCCCGAGCCACTGGTCCTTCTTCTTGGCGGCGTCTTCACCCACCCGCGTCTCGTCGGCCTCGGTGGCCGTCAGGAGCGACTCGTAGAGCTGCTCGGCCTGCATCTGCCGGAGGTAAAAGTGCGTGAACTTGGGCCGCTCGCCCAACGAGGGATCGTCGGCCTTGTTGGCGGGCGTGGACTTGCTCGACAGCGCATAGGGCTTCGAGAGCACGATCCACCGCATCAGTTCCTTGATGTCGAAGCTCTGCTCGCGGAACTGCTCCGCCAGCCCGTCGAGGAGCTCCGGATGCGAGGGCGGGTTGTGGTCGCCGAGATCATCGACCGGCTTGGTGAACCCGTAGCCGAGAAAATGGCCCCACGTCCGGTTGACCATCGCCCGAGGAAAGTACGGACTGGCCTTGATGAGCTGGGCCAGTTCCTGCCGGCGGTTGACACCGTACGCGGTGCCATCCTGCATCGTGCCGGGCAGGTAGCCGGTCTTCGAAATCTCGGTGCCGTCGATGAAGACAGGATAGGCCACCTTCATCAACCCGTTCCGGAGCTCGTAGAACAGCTCGGCCTCCTCGGGGTTGCCACCCTCGCCGGCGAAGTCCTGATCCACCAGTTCGACCCACTGCACGTCGTCGGTGCCGTCCCGCCGCCGCAGGGCTGCCGTCTGGCGGAAGAAGGCGTTGAGCTCCCAGAACTGATTTTGCTTGCCCTTGTTGAAGGGATGGTTGTGGCACTGCGTGCACTGCACCTGCAGGCCGAGAAACACCTGGGCCGTCTTGGCGGTCGCCTGGACGCCGTTCTCGACGCCCATTTCCTCCATCTTGCCGCTCAGGAAGTTGGTGGCCCCGTTGAAGCCTTCCACGCCCTTGCGGTTCGCATTGATCCCGCTGGCGGTGACGAGCTCGACCATGAACTGGTCGTACGGTTTGTTCTGCTTCAACGTCCTCCGGAGATACTGCCGCATGCCGGGGCGGCTGACCCGCTCATTCGTGACGTCGCGGCCGATCAAAACCGTCGTCCAGACGTCGGTGAAGTTGCGGGCGTATTCGTCGACGTAATCGTCGCCCAGCAGTTTGCCGACGAGCGTCACCTTCTTCGCGGGAGACGAGTCGGTCAGAAACGCCTGCAGTTCCTTGACCGTGGGCACGCGCCCGATGAGGTCGAGGTGCACCCGGCGGCACCATTCCCCGTCACTCGCGTTGCCCGACGGCTGGAGCCCGGCGTCGGCCCAGCCCGCCGTGATCTGCTCGTTGATGAACTTGACCTGTGGAATCCCGTAGTGTTCGTCGTCCGCCTTCTCCGGCGCCGCCGCGAGCGAACCGGCGACGCTCGCCGCCACGAGCAATACCAGGAGGAGAAACACACCTCGGCCGGGGGTGGGACGCATGCTGGGCTCTCCGCGGGAAGGACGGCCGAAAGCAGCCGACCTTGATTCTATTCGCAACGCCGCCGCCGGCCTATTCCCAGCGCCACCCGACCAGACGCATCAGCGACGGGCGGCTTCCAGGCGGGGCGACTGGGGCGTCGAGGCCTCATTTCCGCCGACAAACTCCAGAATCGCCCGCTGCCCGGCATCGCCCAGCCGCGGCTTCGCGAGCTTGAGAATTCGGGTGTAACCGCCGGGCCGATCGGCGAATCGCGGAGCGATCACCTCGAACAGGATCCGCGCCGCCTGCTTGTCGCCGAGCAACTGCACCACCCGCCGCCGGGCCGTCACGGCCGGGGCCATGGCCTTCGCCCAGTCCTGCCAGCGGGCGCTGCCGCGCCATTCCTTCCAAGCCGCCGTGCCCCGCTCGGCGGATGTGCCAAACTCGGCCGCCCGACCCGCAGCGACCAGCCCGCGGCGGGCGATCGTGATGCACCGCTCAACGACCGGCCGCACTTCCTTGGCCTTCGGCAGCGTGGTCACGATCCGGCCGCGGACCTTCGCCGCCCCCGGCTCGCCGGCCTCGACGTCCCGCTCCGTGAGCATCAGGGCAGATGCCAGGTTGCGGAGCAGGGCCCGCTGATGCGAGGGACTACGGCCGAGCACTCGGCCCTTGCGACGGTGACGCATGACTGTGGTTTCCTCGTGGAGGATCCGCGCGGGCGGATCAGGTTTCGGCGGCCGCCGGAATCGCCATCCCCAGCCGCAGGCCGACATCGCGAAGCTTTTCCTCGATTTCCTGCAGCGTGTTGTCGCCGAAGTTCCGCACGTCGAGGAGTTCCTCGCGGGTCCGAACCACGAGATCACGCACGGTGGCGATGCCCTCTTCGTGCAGACAGTTGGCGGCCCGGCCCGACAACCGCAGGTCCGACACGAGCATGCCGAGCCGGCTCTCGAGCGGCGCCTCGACGGCGAACAGGTCGGCGGCTGCGGGCAGCGGCACCTCGGGCCCCGGCGCCGTGTACCCGACGAACGGATTGAGGTGCTTGCGGAGAATCTTGGCGGCCTCGACCAACGCCGTCTCCGGAGTGATCGTGCCGTCGGTCCAGATCTCCATCGTCAGCTTGTCGTAGTTGGTCTTCTGACCGACCCGGGTCTCCTCGACCTCGTACTTGACCCGCGTGACGGGGCTGAAGACGGCGTCGAGCGGAACGATCCCGATTTCCTGGGAAGCCTGACTGTGCTCGCTCGACGGCACGTAGCCCCGCCCGTTCTCGACCACCATCTCGAGTTCGAAGGGCACGTCGTCGGTGAGCGTCGCCAGCACCAGATCCTTGTTGACCACCTCGACGGCTTCGTCGGTCTGGATATCGGCGGCCGTCACCGGGCCGCGGCTGCTCTTCTCGACCCGGATCACGCGGGTGGAGTCGCTGTGGTTCTTGACCACGAGGCTCTTCACCGCGAGCACGATGTCGGTGACGTCCTCCTTGACGCCCTTGATCGTGGTGAACTCGTGCAGGGCACCGGCGAGCTTGATCTGGGTGACCGAGCTCCCCTCCAGGCTCGAAAGCAGCACCCGCCGCAGGCTGTTGCCGACGGTCGTGCCGAACCCGCGCTCGAACGGCTCCGCGATGAACTTCCCATAAGTGCCGGTCAACGTGGCCTGGTCGGCCGTCACGACACTCGGCAGTTCGAGTCCTCGCCAACGGATATGCATGGGTCGCTCCTCCGGAAACTCACTTGGAACAAAGTTCGATGATCAGATTGGCCTGGACGGGAATCGAGACGTCTTCGGCACCCGGCAGCCGATCGATGCGAGCCTCGGGAATCGGACCCTCGAGGCGGGAGAGAAAGTCGGGAACCTCCCGGCGAAAATCGGCCAGCGCCGCGTGCACCAGTTGCAGGCTCTTGGACCGGTTCTTCACCCGCACGAGGTCGCCCGCCTTGACCAGGTAGCTCGGGATGTCGAGCCGCCGGCCGTTGATCGTGATGTGACCGTGCATGACCATCTGCCGCGCGGCCGCCCGCGACGCGGCGAACCCGAGCCGATGAACGACATTGTCGAGCCGCCGCTCCAGCAGCGACATCAACGTCTCGCCGGTGTTCCCCTTGCCCCGCTCGGCCCGGGCGAAATAGGTGCGAAACTGCCGCTCCAGCACGCCGTAGTAATGCTTGAGTTTCTGCTTCTCGCGAAGCCGCAGGCCGTAGTCGGTGGGCTTCGGCCGCCGCTTCTGAATCACGCCCGGCGGCACGGGCCGCCGCTCGAAGGCGCACTTCGGCGTGTCGCACCGACTGCCCTTGAGGAACAACTTCAGGCCGTCGCGGCGGCAGAGGCGGCAAACCGGACCAGTGATACGTCCCATGGCTTGTTTCTTGGCGTGGAGGAACTGGAGAAGGAGTGAAAACCGAACTCGGGGGCGTCAGACCCGCCGCTTCTTGGGAGGGCGGCACCCGTTGTGCGGCAGCGGCGTGATGTCTTCGATGCTGCGCACGTTCATGCCCGCCGCCTGCAGTGCGGTGATCGCGCTCTCGCGACCACTGCCGGGCCCCTTGACCCGCACCTCGAGGTCCTTGACGCCGAACTTCGCCGCCTTCTCGGCGGCCTGTTGGGCGGCCATCTGGCCCGCGAACGGCGTGCCCTTGCGACTCCCCTTGAAGCCGCAGGTCCCGCCACTCGCCCAGCAGAGCGTGTCGCCGCGGGCGTCGGTGATCGTCACGGTCGTGTTGTTGAAGCTCGCCACGATGTAGGCGATCCCCGTCGACACGCTCTTCTTCTTGGCCTTGCCTGCCTTCGACATTGCTCACACCCTGATGAACAGGACTCCCGACATTCCCATCCCGGCGACGGCTCCAGGCCGCCGACGGCATCACTTGAGATCCTTGACGCCCTTCTTCCCGGCCACGGTCTTCTTCGGCCCCTTCCGCGTGCGGGCGTTGGTGCGCGTCCGCTGGCCCCGCACCGGAAGCCCACGACGATGCCGCAGACCGCGATAGGTCGCGATGTCCTTGAGACGCGAAATGTTTTGAGCCACCTGCCGCCGCAGCTGCCCCTCGACCACGTAGTCCTTGTCGAGCAGGGCCGCGAGTCGCGCCAGTTCATCCTCGTGCAGGTCGCGGGCCCGACCGAGCGGGTCGATGCCGGCCTTGTGGCACAGCTCCCGGGCCACCCGGGGGCCGACACCATACAGGTACTGAAGGGAGAAGACGGTCTTCTTCTCCGAGGGGATGTCGACACCCATCAAACGTGGCATGAACCAATCCTCTGCGATCACAAACCTGGCTGCGGCCGGACAGCGCCCGGCGAACCCGCCGAGCCGACCGCCTGTCGCCCCGATGTTCGTCCGCTCATCCCTGCCGCTGCTTGTGACGGGGATCGGCGCACACGACGAACACCACTCCGCGACGGCGGACGATCTTGCACTTGTCGCACATGCGACGAACGCTGGCGCGAACCTTCATGGCGACACTGGCAGCCGCTTCCGGCCACCCCTGCAAACCGTTTTGGAGCGAATCGGGTCGAGCCTCAGATGATAGGTCGGCCGGTGGCCCGTTCGCAAGGGGGTGGCCTGAAACCCGGTGGTTCCCGCATCGGGGCCGTTCAAGCGGCCGATTCCGTCGTCCCCACGACCTCCCCGTTGGCCGGGGGAGCCGTGAGCACCACCGGCCCGGCCTCGGTGATCGCCACGGTGTGCTCGAAGTGGGCGCTCGGCCGCCCGTCGACGGTCGACTGCGTCCAATGGTCGGCCAGGGCCCGGACCTTTTTGGAGCCCATGTTGACCATCGGCTCGACCGCGATCACCAAGCCCGGCTCGAGCTCGAAGTCGTGGTTGCGGCGAAAGGCCGGCGTGCAGAAGTTGGGCACCTGGGGGTCCTCGTGCATGCTCCGGCCGATCCCGTGGCCCACGAAGTTCTCGACCACCGAAAACCCGTGGTCCCGGACATACTTCGCCATTTCGGAAGCCACGTCGCTCCAGCGATTTCGCACCGCCATCAGATCGATGGCCAGCCGGAGCACCCCGGACGTGCAGTCGAGCAGCCGCTGCACGTCAGCCGCCACCTCACCAACCGGATGGGTGACGGCGGAGTCACCGCACCAGCCCCCCACGCTGCAGCCGGTGTCGATGCTCACCACGTCGCCGGACCTCAGCACCCGGGCGCCCGGGATGCCATGCACGACCTCGTCGTTGACGGAGATGCAGCAGACTGCGGGAAACGGCACCTTGCCGGGAACGCCCTTGAACAAGGCGATCGCCCCGTGCTCCGCGAAGAACGCCTCGACGGCCGCGTCGATCTCGCCGGTCGTGACCCCGGGTCGCACCATCCGGCCGGCAACCTGATGGGCGCCCCAGACGACGAGGCCGGCCCGCCGCATGAGGGCGATTTCACGGGGACTGCGCAGGTTCACCACGGCTGGGGCACCAAAGGCGAGGGGATTCGGTCCGATCTCGGGCCAGGTGGAGAGTATACCGGCCACGAATGCCCGGCACGATGACCGCCTCAGTGGCGAATCGCGTTGCGGCGGAAGCGGCGAATCGCGTCCTGAACCCGCGTGAAGATCTCGTCCGCGGTGCCCAGGCCGTCGACCGAGGCCAGCTTCCCCTGGCGGCCGTAGTGGTCGAGCAGCGGCGCGGTCTGGACCTCGAAGCTCGCGATCCGCTTGGCGAAGATTTCCGGGTCGTCGTCGGCCCGCTTGCGGGCCAGCATCCGCCGGACGAGCTCGTCCCGCGGGACCGCCAGCTCGATCACGCCGTCGACGCTCATCGCCTGCCGCTCCAGCAGGTCGTCGAGCATCGCGGCCTGGGGGAGCGTGCGTGGGAAGCCGTCGAGCAGACAACCGTCGCGACAGTCCGAATCGCTCAGCCGGCGGTTCACCATCCCGAGGATGATCGGGTCGGGCACCAGTTGCCCACGTTCCATGTAGGAAGCGGCCTCACGGCCCGCCGGCGTCGCCGCCTTCACCTCGGCCCGCAGCATCTCGCCAGTGGAGAGATGCGGGACCCGCAGCATTTCGACCAGCCGCTGGCACTGCGTCCCCTTGCCTGCCCCCGGGGGCCCGATCAGGATGATCCGCATACCGGAAGCCGCTGGCTGGGGAAGACGAGATGAGACCGACCGAGGCCGGCACGACGACGGCGGACTCCCTGCCCGTGGACCGCGGTGGCGAAATCAGCTTCGCTCCAACAGTCCGCTGTAGTTTCGCATCACGAGGTGGCTGTCGATCTTTTGCACGAGGTCGAAGACGACGCTGACCGCGATCAGGAGCCCGGTGCCGCCGTAGAAGCTGGCCGCCTGGTAGGGGATGCCGAGAAAACCGGCCACCACGGTGGGGATTACCGCCACCAACGCCAGGAACCCCGCCCCGACGTAGGTGATCCGCTCCATGACCCGCTCCAGGTAGTCGGCCGTCCGCTTGCCGGGCCGATAGCCGGGGATGAAGGCGCCGAAGTTCTTGAGATTGTCGGCCATTTCCTTCGGATTGAAGGTGATGGCGGTCCAGAAGTAGCAGAAGAAGTAGATCAGCGCGATGTAAACGATGTTGTAGAGGTAGGACTGTCCCCGGGTGAACGACTCGTAGAGGCCGCGCAACAGATCGCTCTCGGGAAACGCCCGACTCAGGTACTGGAACAGGAACTGGGGAAACAGCAGCAGCGAACTGGCGAAGATGATCGGCATCACGCCCGCCTGGTTGACCCGCAACGGGAGGTACTGCCGCGTGCCACCGTAGACGCGGCGACCACGCACGTGCTTGGCGCTCTGGGTCGGGATCCGCCGCTGCCCCTGCGTCATGAAGACCACGCCGGCGACCACGCCGATGAACAGGGCCACGAGCACCGGGATCATCTCGACGCCCAGCTTGCCCGTGCCCGCACCGCCGCCCACTTCCCAGGAAGTGGCGCCGGCCAGTTCGAGGAGGGCCGCCGGCATCCCGGCGAGGATGCCCGCCATGATCAGCAGGCTGATGCCGTTGCCGATCCCGAACTCGTCGATCTGCTCGCCGAGCCACATCAGGAAGATCGTGCCGGCGGTCATCGTCATCACCGCCACGAACTGCCAGACGAACGGGAGTTTGCCATCGACCAGGAATCCCTCCTGGATCAGCGACTGCTCCCGGCCCGGGGCCGCGAGGAAGGCGACGTAGGCCCAGCTCTGCACGATGCAGATGATCACGGTGGCGTAGCGGGTGTATTCGTTGATCTTCTTGCGGCCCGCCTCGCCTTCCTTCTGCAGTCGCTCGAGCGGCGGCCAGACCGTGCCCAGCAGCTGGAAGATGATCGAGGCGGAGATGTAGGGCATGATCCCGAGGCCGAAGATCGTGGCCTGGGAGAGCTGGCTCGCCGAGAACACGGCCACCGTCCGGAGCAGTTCCCCGACGCCCCCCGACTCCTTCGAGAAGGCCGACATCACATCGGCATCCACGATCGGGAGCGGCACCTGCCAGCCGACGCGGTAGATCGCGAGCAGGCCGAGCGTCAGCAGGATCTTCTGCCGCAGTTCGGGGATCGTGAAGATGACGCGGATCTTTTCCAGCACGGAAGGGACTCCTGAGGGCGAACGGACAGGGCCGTTACCCTACCCGCCAACCGGCTTTTTCCGCGACGCCTTTCCGATGTTTCTCACCACGGGTGCGGGACCGGGGATCTCGGTGACCGTTCCGCCGGCGGCCAGGATCTTCTCCTTGGCCTGGGCGCTGAAGTGGTGGGCCGAGACCTTGAGGGCCTTGGAAAGCCCACCTTCGCCCAGAATCTTCAGTTCGTGCCAGATGCCCTTGGCGACCCCCGCCGCCCGCAGCGTATCCGGGGTCACCTCGCTGCCGGCCTGGCATGCCTTCTCGAGAGCCTCGACGTTCACGCTCCGCACGATCAGGCCGTGCCGGTTGTGGAACCCGCGCTTCGGGATCCGCCGGATCAGCGGCAGCCGCCCTCCCTCGAAGATGCCCGCGGCCGACCAGCCGGCAAGCTGCCCCTGCCCCTTGTCGCCGCGCCCGGCGGTGCAGCCGCGGCCGGAGCCGGGGCCCCGCCCCACGCGGAGCCGCTTGCGATTCTTGTGGATGCCCTTGTTGACGCCGTCGAGTTGCATGGTGATCGATCCGTTGCTGGCAGGTTGAATGGGTGGCCGGAACCGCTTCAGGAGAGAGTGACGCCCCGCAGCCGCTCGACCTCCTCGCGGGTCCGCAGCTGCTTGAGGCCCTCGATGGCGGCCTTCACGAGGTTGACCGGATTGGTCGAGCCATGGGCCTTGCTGAGCACGTCCTGGATGCCCGCCGACTCGCAGACGGCCCGCACGGCGGCTCCGGCGATGATGCCCGTTCCCGGGCCGGCGGGGAGGAGCACCACCTTCGCCGTCTCGTAGACGCCCTCGACGCGGTGCGGGATCGTGCCCGACTGCACCGGCACCTCGACGAGGTTCTTCATGCCGTCCTTGATTGCCTTCTCCACGGCGGGCGGCACCTCGTTGGCCTTCGCGTACCCGACCCCGACCTTGCCGCGGCCGTTGCCCACCACGACCAGGCCCGCGAAACTGAACCGCCGGCCGCCCTTGACCACGGTGGCGCAGCGCCGCACCTTGACGACCTTCTCGACGAACTCCCCGGTGCGGGTTTCTTTGCCGGTGGACACGTGTGACTCTCTTCCTGATGGGTGCTGACTGGAGGGCTGGAAACTCGGCTCAGAACTCGAGGCCGGCGGCCCGTGCCGCGTCGGCCAGGGCCGCCACGCGGCCGTGATACTTGAAACTCCCGCGGTCGAAGCAGACCTTCGTCACGCCCGCCGCCTTGGCCCGCTCGGCGACCGCCTTGCCGATCGCCTCGGCCGCCTGCTTGTTGCCGCCGAACCCGACGGCCTCGCGGAGTTGCCGGTCGAGCGAACTGGCCGAGGCCAGCGTCTTGCCGGTGGCGTCGTCGATCACCTGCGCGTAGATGTGCTTGTGAGTCCGGAAGACCGACAGCCGCGGCCGTTCGGCCGTGCCCTTGAGCGGCTTGCGGACGCGGTACCGCCGGCGGGTGCGTTGCCGGAGGATGGTGCGAGCGTGGTCCATGATGCTTCAGTCGGGGGAGGGGTGCGGAGGCCGGGTGAACAGGCTTACTTGGTGACTGCCTTGCCAGCCTTGCGGCGGACGTGCTCGTTCTCGTAGCGGATGCCCTTGCCCTTGTAGGGCTCCGGCTTCCGCATGGCACGAACCTCGGCGGCAAACTGACCGACCGCCTGCTTGTCGATGCCCTTGATCGTGACGTGCGTCTGGTCGGGGCAGGTGACGGTCAGATTGGCGGGGATCGGCACCTGCAGTTCGTTCGCGAAGCCGACGCGGAGCTGGAGGACATTCTTCTGGACGGCGGCCAGGTAGCCGACGCCCACGATCTCGAGCTTCTTCTCGTAGCCCTTGGTGACGCCCTCGACCATGTTGGCCGCAAGGGCCCGCGTCAGGCCGTGTACCGCCCGTGCGGTACGACCGTCGCCGTCGCGGGAAACCACGATCTGCGCGGCCGCCTCGTCGATCGCCACGCGCACCGCCGGATGGAGCGGCTGCTGGAGCTTGCCGAGCGGCCCCTCCACGACGAGCGCGCCGGCGCTCAGCGAGGCCTTGACGCCCTTGGGGATGGAAACCGGATTTTTGCCGATACGGGACATGCTGCCTGACCTCTCGGAACTACCACAACTCGCAGAGGACTTCGCCGCCGAGTTTCTTCTGCCGCGCCTCACGGTCACTGACCACGCCACTGGACGTCGAGAGCACCGAAATGCCCAGCCCGCCCAGGACGGGCTTGAGCCGCGCCGAGCGGCTGTAGACCCGCCGACCGGGCGAACTCACCCGCCGGATGTGGCGGATCAGCCGCTCGCCGTTGGGCCCATACTTGAGCTCCAACTGGAGCCTGGGCACCGGGGCGGCCTCGACCTCCCGCCAGTCCCAGATGAAGCCTTCACGCTTCAGCACTTCCGCCAACCCGCGCTTCACCTTCGAGGTCGGAACCTCGACGGTGGCCCGTTCCACCCGCACCGCGTTGCGGATCCGGGTGAGCATGTCGGCGATCGGATCGGTCATCATGTCAGCAGCGCCCTCTTCTCGATTGCGGGATTCACCAGCTCGCCTTTTTCACGCCCGGAATACAACCCTGGTCCGCAAGCTTGCGGAAGCAGATCCGGCAGGTGCCGAACTTGCGATACACGGCCCGCGGCCTGCCGCAGAGCATGCACCGCCGCACCAGCCGCGTGGAAAACTTCGGGGGCCGCTTCGCGGCCGCGATCTTGGATTTGCTCGCCATAGGTCCGTTTTCGGTGTCGGTCTGTCAGCCTGCTCGTGTCGTGTCGCCTTGTCCGGGCTCGATGCCGCTACGCCGCGGCGTCGCCCTCTCCCTGCTTCTTCAGCGGCAGCCCCATGGCCACCAGCAATTCCCGAGCCTCGTCGTCGGTCTGGGCCGTCGTCACGAAGGTGATGTTCATGCCCTGCGGCCGCGTGTACCGGTCGGGGTTGATCTCGGGAAACACGCCCTGCTCCGACAGGCCGAGGCTGTAGTTGCCCTTGCCGTCGAACGCGGTGGCCGAGAGGCCCCGGAAGTCACGCACCCGCGGCAGCGCCACCGCCACGAGCCGGTCGAAGAACTCGTACATCCGGTTGCCGCGGAGGGTCACCTTGCAGCCGATCGGAAGATTCTCACGGAGCTTGAATCCCGACACGGCCGCCTTGGAGATCGTCGCGATCGGCTTTTGGCCCGCGATCTGGGCAAGCGCCCCGAGCGCCTCGTCGAGATACTTCTTCTCGGTCACCGCCGCGCCGACACCCATGCTGATCACGACCTTCTCCAGCCGCGGGATCGCGTGGGGGTTCGTCCGGGTGAGGGTCTTCGCCAGGAGCGGCCGCACGGTCTGCGTGTAGTGATCGAGCATCCGCGGGGCCGTCGCCGGCTCGAGCGTCGCGGGGCTGGCTGCCTTGGTTTTCTTCGCCATCGAACTCGTTCCTGATCTCGTGATTCGTTGTCCGACCCGTCGTCCGCTCGCCTAACCCGTCAGCCCTTGGCCGCCGCTCGTGGCCGCCGCAGCGTGCCCTGCTCGGCGCCGCATTTCCTGCAGACCCGCACCTTGCCACCGTCGGCCGTCGTCCGGACTCCCAGCCGCGTCGCCTTGCCGCAGGCGGTGCAGACGAGGAGCACGTTGGAGACGTCGATCGGCATCTCCTTGCTGAGCCGCCCGCCCTGCGGGTTTTTCTGGCTGCGGCGGATGTGGCGGTAGACGCGGTTCACGCCCTCGACCACCACGCTGCCGCCATGACCGGGCTTGCCCCCGTCCTTGGCCGCCTTGACGGCCAGCACCTTGGCGCGGGTGCCCCGGTCGTTTCCGGTGCGCACTTCGACGATGTCGCCCGTCTTGATCAGCATCAGACCACCTCGCTCGCCAGGCTGACGATCTTCATGAAGTTGCGGTCGCGGAGTTCACGGGCGACCGCCCCGAAGATGCGCGTGCCCTTGGGATTCTTGTCGTTGTCGATGATCACGCAGGCGTTGGAGTCGAACCGCACGTAGCTGCCGTCCTCCCGCCGCGACGGCTTCTTGACCCGGACGATCACGGCCTTCACGACCGCCTTCTTCTTGACCTCGCTGCCCGGGATCACGCTCTTGACGCTGCAGACGATGATGTCGCCCAGGCCGGCGGTCCGCTTGCGGCTGCCGCCCAGCACCTTGAAGCACATCACTTCCTTCGCGCCGGTGTTGTCCGCGACGTTCAGCCGCGTCTGCATCTGGATCATGTCGCCCGTCCTTCTCCGTCAGCCACGTCCTTACCGGTCGCCGCCGCCGCCTCGGCCCGGGCCGCCGTCTCCTTGAGCCGCGTCGCCCGGGCGCCGCTGCGAAGCGAGGCCAGGTCGACCGCCGTGCTCTTGGCCACGACCCGGACGAGTTCCCACCGCTTGGTCTTGCTCCGCGGCCGGCACTCGATGATCTCGACGAGATCGCCCGGGCCCGACTCGTCGTGCTCGTCGTGCACGTGGCAGACGGTGCGGCTGTGGAGGATCCGCCCGTACTTGGCGTGGCGGATGACCCGCGGCACTTCCACCCGCCGCGTCTTCTTCGACGCGGCGCTGGTCACCGTTCCGGTTTCAACTCGCTTGGGCATCGTTCGTTCCTGTCGTGGGCCTGGTCGTGGTCGTCGGGTTTCGGAGGTCGTGAATCAGGCTTCCGCCCCGGCCGCCGGCTGGGTCGGGGGCACCAGCGTGCCCCGCTGGTGGAGGATCGTCTGGCAGCGGGCGATCGTCTTGCGATGCTTCCGCATCTCCGTGGGGGCGGCGAGCTTCTCGGTCTGCGCCTGGATCCGCAGCCGAAACAACGACTCGGCGGCGTCCTTCCAGACGAGCCGCAGCTGCTCGTCACCCATCTCTCTGAGGTCCTTGGCTTTGTTCATGGTCACGCTCTCCGCCTACATGGCCCGCCGCTTCACGAACCGCACGCGGAGCGGCATCTTGTGGGCCAATCGGGCCATGCAGATCCGCGCCGCTTCTTCGGAAACACCACCGATTTCGTACAGGATCATCCCCGGCTTCACGACCGCGGCCCAATACTCCGGCTCACCCTTGCCCTTGCCCATTCGGGTCTCGAGCGGGATGGACGTGATCGGCTTGTGGGGAAACGCACGCACGTACAGCCGCCCGTCGGTCCGCAGATACTGCTGCGCCGCGATTCGGCCGGCCTCGATGGTCGCCGCGGGGAGCCATCCCGGCTGCTCGGCCTGGAGGCCGAAGTCGCCGAAGACGACGCGATTCCCGCGAGAGGCGTCACCTCTTATACGACCTCTTTGGCTTTTTCGGTGCTTGACCCTCTTGGGCATCAGCGCCATCGCCATCCTCCTCGTACATGCCTTGGTTCACCCAAACCTGGATTCCAATGTTGCCCTGCGGGGTGGGCGCCTCGCAGAAGCCGTAGTCGATCTTCGCCCGCAGCGTGGAGAGCGGCATCGAGCCGGCGATCGCCTTCTCGCACCGCGACATCTCCGCCCCGCCGAGCCGGCCGGCGAGCTGGATCTTGACCCCCTTCGCGCCGGCGTCCATCGTCGCATCGAGCGACCGCTTGAGCGTCCGCCGGAAGGCGGCCCGCTTCACGAGCTGGTCGGCGATGTCCTCCGCGATCAACTGCGCCTGGATCTCCGGCCGCGAGACCTCCTCGACCTTGAGGTTGACCCGCCGGCCGAGCAGCTCCTGGAGCTCATCCTGCAGCCGATCAACTTCCTGTCCCTTGCGGCCGATGATCACGCCCGGCCGCGCGCAGTGGAGGATCACCTTCACCTCGTCGCGGGTGCGCTCGATCTCGACCTTGGGGATCGCCGCCGAACGGTACTTCGTCTTGAGGAACTTCCGCACCTTGACGTCTTCGAGCAGGAGATCCTTGAACTCCTTCTTCGGGGCGTACCAGCGGCTCTTCCAGGGCTCGGTGACCCCGGTGCGAAATCCCGTGGGATGGACTTTTTGACCCATTGCGACTGCCCTCACTCCGCTCCGCCGTCACCCGCCGCCGGAGCGTCGAGTGCGACCTTGATGTGCGACATCCGCCGCTTGATTCCGAACGCCATCCCGCGAGCCCGCGGCCGAATCCGCTTGAACATTGGGCCCGGATCGATCCGGGCGTCGACCACCACGAGGTCGTCGATCCCGGAAGCCTGCTGGTGCTCGGCGTTGCCCAGGGCGCTCTTGATCACCTTCTCCAGCATCCGGGCGCCGCGGTGCGGCTGGAAGCGGAGAATGTCGAGCGCCTCGTCGGCGAACTTGCCGCGAACGAGATCCGCCAGCGCCCGCACCTTGCGGGGGCTGATCCGGGCGTATTTGTGCATGGCCGTGTAGGGCATCGCTTCCTCTCGGGCGCTACTTCGCCGGAGCCTCCTTCGCCTTGCCACCGTGACCGCGGAAGGTGCGTGTGGGAGCGAACTCGCCGAGCTTGTGGCCGACCATGTCCTCCGACACGAACACCTTCAGGTGCTGCTTGCCGTTGTGAACCATGAACGTGAGCCCGACGAACTCCGGGACGATCGTGCATGACCGCGACCAGGTCTTGATCGGGTCGCGCTTGCCGCTGGCCAGCTGCGACTCGACCTTCTCGTACACACGGGGGTCGACGTACGGCCCCTTTTTCGAACTGCGTCCCATTGGTGGATTACCTCAGCTTCAACTGGCCGTAACGGCGGCTCTTGCGACGCCGGACGATCGCGGACCCGGACGGTTTCCTCGGCTTGCGGGTGCCGCCGCCCTTGGCGCTCTTGCCGGTCGGGCTGACCGGATGGCGACCACCCTTCGTCCGACCCTCACCACCGCCGTGCGGATGGTCGATCGGATTCATGGCCGTGCCGCGGACGTGGGGCCGGATGCCGAGCCAGCGCGACCGACCGGCCTTTCCCAGCCGCACGTTCATGTGCTCCGAGTTGCCGATCACGCCGATCGTGGCGCGACAGGCGACCGGCACGCGACGAATCTCACCCGACGGCAGCGTGAGCTGGGCCCAGCCGGCCTCACGGGCCACGAGCGACGCCGCCGCACCGGCCGAGCGGCACATCCGCCCGCCGCGGCCGGCCTGGAGTTCGATGTTGTGAATCTGCATGCCGAGCGGGATGGCGGACATCGGCAGGCAGTTGCCCACCTCGGGCGGCGCCGCTTCGCCACTCTCGACCGTCCGCCCCACGACCAGCCCGTCGGGTGCGAGGATGAACCGCTTCTCGCCGTCCGCGTAGACGACCAGCGCCACGCGGCAGGTGCGGTTGGGATCGTATTGGATCGACTCCACCTTGCCGGGCACGCCATCCTTGTTTCGCCGGAAGTCGATCAGGCGATAGTGCTGCATGTGCCCGCCACCCCGGTGGCGGGCGGTGATCTTGCCCTGGTTGTTGCGGCCGCCCTTCTTGTGCTTCCGGACCCGCAGCCCCTTGGGGGCCTCGGCGTTCGGCGTCAGCTCGGCGAAGTCGGAGACGCTCGCGTTGCGACGCCCCGCGCTGGTCGGCTTGTAGGTGCGGATGCCCATGCTTGGCTCTGCGGAAAAAGTTGTCTAGAAGAGGTTGATCTTGGACTCGGGCTCGAGCGTCACGATCGCCTTCTTCCACGGCTTGGTGACCGACTTGCGGAGCCGGCCCCGGCGAACCTTGCCCCGCCGGTTTTGGATGGCGACCTTCTCGACCTTGACGTTGAACAGCTCCTCGACGGCCCGCCGGACGTCGGCCTTGGTGGCCTCGGTGGCGATCTCGAAGGAGTAGGCGTTGTGCCGATTGGCCCGATGCATGCCCTTCTCCGTGACCAGAGGCCGAAGAATGACGTGCGCGGGCGAGAGCCGGGGATTGAGGGCGGGAGCCGGGGGAACGGGCACGGCCATGGGTCAGGTCGCCTCCTTCGCGGACTTGTCCTGCCGGGACTTGGCCGGCCGAGCCGCCGACCGCCGGGCGGGCTTCCGGGCCACGGGAGCGGCCGCCTTGGCCGAAGCCCGAAACGCGTCGAGCGCCGCCTTGGTCATCACGATCGACCGGGGCCGAAGGATCGACCAGGCATTGAGCTCGCCGACCGGCGACACGGAGACCCCGTCGATGTTGCGGGCGCTCTTCCAGAAGTTGGCGTCGTGCTTCTCGGGAGCCACGAGCACCGTCCGCTCGCCGACCCCGAGGGCCGCCAGCATCCGGGCCACCGGCGCCGTCTTCGGGCCGGACACCGACAGCGCATCGACGAGCTTGACCTCGTCGTCGGCCAGCCGCGCCGCCAGCGCCATCCGCGTGGCCGTTTGCAGGGCCTTGCGGGGCATCCGCCAGCCGAAGTCGCGGGGCCGCTTGGCGAAGATGTGACCGCCGCCCCGCCGCGTTCCGCTCCGCCGCGCACCGGCCCGGGCGTTGCCCGTGCCCTTCTGGCGATAGAGCTTCTTCGTCGAACCGGCGACCTCGCCGCGGGTCTTGGTCTTCTGCGTGCCCTGGCGGGCGTTGGCCTGATACATGACGACGGCGTCGTGCAGCAGCTGCTTGTTGACCGTCGGGGCCAGTTCGGCCGGATCGATCTCGTAGCTGCCGACCTGCTTGCCGGCCATGTCATAGACGGCGAGGTTCATTTCGCACCGCCCTTCTTCTTGCCGGTCGGCGCCGCGACGCCGACCCGCTTGATCTTGTTCGTCTTGAGCACCGTCACGAACCCGCCGTTCGGCCCGGGCACCGCCCCCCGCACGAGCAGGAGGTTGGACTCCTTGTCGACCCGCACGAGCTTCACGTTCCGCATGGTGGACCGCTCGTTGCCGTAGCGGCCGGCCATGCGCTTGCCCTTGAAGACGCGGCCCGGGGAGGTGTTCTGACCGGTGCCGCCCTGATGACGATGCACCTTCTTGACGCCGTGCGTGGCCCGCTGCCCCTTGAAGCCGTGCCGCTTCATCACGCCCGCAGTGCCACGGCCCTTCGTCACGCCCACGATATCCACGAACTCCACGCCCTCGAAGACGTCGACGGTGAGCGCCTGCCCGACCTCGACCCCCTCGTAGACACCGCGGAGTTCGCGAACGAACCGCTGCGGTTCGCAGTCGGCCTTGGGCAGCGTCGCCACCCCGGCCTCCGCCCGCCGCTTGGCCCGCCGGCCGTCGAGCTTGGCCACCTGGCCGCGAACGGAGCGGCTGGCGAGCCGACGGGGCTTGTCGGCGAAGCCGATTTGGACGGCGGCATAGCCATCCCGCTCGGGCGTCCGCACGGACGTGACCGGACAAGGGCCGGCCTCGATCACGGTGACCGGCACCACGATGCCCGAATCGGCATCGAAGATCTGAGTCATGCCGACCTTGCGGCCAAGCAGACCAGGTCGCCCCGGCTTGTCGGGGCTGCGGGCGGAAGCGGCAGCGGCGTTCGAGCTGGTAGCCATGGTTGATGTCGCGGTTGCATCGCCGACAAGGACCCTCCCTCCAGGGCCAAAGGCCCCGAAGAATGGCCGCACTCACGCTCGAAGCCGTTGGCTCGGGGAGCACCCAGACCTGTCGCCCCTCGGGGCGACTGTCGGCCGGGCCTTACCCGCGACGCCTTCCAAGCATGCCGTTCGTCGACTCTCCCGTGTTCCTTGAGTTCCTCTCGTCTCCGTCTCACCTGCCCGCGGCCATCACCGCGAGGAGGCCTTGATCTTGATGTCGACGCCCGCCGGAAGGCTCAGTTTGTTGAGCGCCTCGATCGTCTTGGCGGTCGCCTGAATGATGTCGATCACCCGCTTGTGCGTCCGAATCTCGTACTGCTGGCGGGCTTTCTTGTCGATGTGGGGGCTCGAGAGCACCGTGTACCGCTCGATCCGCGTGGGCAGCGGGATCGGCCCGTGCACCTCGGAGTTGGTCCGCTTGGCCGTGTCGACGATCTCCGCCGCGCTCTGGTCGAGCACGGCATGGTCGTAGGCCTCCATGCGGATGCGGATGATTTCCTGAGTCGGACCAGCCACGTGACGACGCTCCTCGGACGAATCGATCATCGGGCGGATCGAAGGATCCTCCGACGCAGGCTTGCGAAATGCACGCCTCCCGGCGGCACACCCCACGTTCGAGGGAACGCGGATGCCGCAACGGGCGAGTCACGAACTGTAAGGACCCTGCGAGGGGCTGTCAATGACCCCGTTGGAAACCGCGGCTCAAGAAAAAACCCCTGAAACGGGCTCGGTCTTGGGTGACGCAGGCTCGGGGCTACCCATGCCATCTCGCCGGACGCTCCCTGCACCCGGGTTGGTGCAGGCGAGGGATTGCGGGACCCTGTCGCCCGGACGTTTGCTTCGGCCATCCTGGCCTCCGCTCACTCCATGCCAGCTTCGCTTCGGCATCCTGCCTGCGCTCGCTGACAAGGCCGGCTCCAGGGCACCCGCAACCCCTCGCGGCCTATTGGTTGGCAATGCAGGGATTGCCGCCTTATCACATATACGCGTCCGCGGTTTCCGCGGGCGCGGGGCCGTATTTGAGCGGTGCCATCGTGAAGCTCGCCCGGCCCTGGCTCACGCTCCGAACCGCCGCCGAGTAGCCGAACATGCTCGCCAGCGGGGCCTCGGCCGTGAGCACGGTCGCCCCGCCGCGGATTTCGGTGGCCGTGATGATCGCCCGCCGCTGCTGGAGGTCGTTGATCACGTCGCCGAGATGATCCTCCGGAACGGTCACCTCGACCTTCATCACCGGCTCGAGCAGGACCGAACCGGCCGCCTTGAGCAGGTTGTCGATCGCGTCCGCGGCCGCGATCCGGATCGCCACCTCGCCCGGCAGCGGCTCGGGGATCGGGCTCTCGAGCACCACGATCCGCACGCCCCACAACGGGCAGCCCTTGCCGCCTCCCCGCTCGGCGCTCTCGCGAACCGCCTCGGTCATCGTGGCGGCGATCGCCGCCAGGCTCTCGCTCTCGGGGAACCAGCCCTGCTCCACCGTCACCGGCTCCTGCTCGCCGGTCGGCTCGCCGCGCACGGTGACCGTGGCCACGAGCGTCTGACCGGCCACCTGGCGATTCGACTCGCCGACCGCCGTGGCGGCCCGCTCGAGCGTCTCCTTGTAGCTCACCCGCGGCTTGTGGACCCGGCACTTGAGCTTGAAATCCCGCTCCAGCCGGTGCCGAATCACCTCCAGGTGCAGCTCGCCCATCCCCGAGATCAGCGTCTGCCCCGTCTCCTCGCTCTCGAGGGCCCGGAAGGTCGGATCCTGACGCTTCATCATCTCCAGGGCCTCGGAGAGCTTCTTCCGCTCGAGGCTCGTCTCCGGCTCGATCGCCATCGAAATCACCGTCTCGGGAAAGGTGATCGTCTCGAGCACGATCGGCTCGGCCGCGTCGCAGAGCGTGTCGCCGGTCACGCTCGCCCGCGGGCCGATCACCCCCACGATGTCGCCCGCCCTGGCCTCGGGCACCTGCTCGCGACGGTCGGCCTGCACGTGCCAGAGTTGGGCGATGTTTTCCTTCTTTTGCTTGAGCGGGTTCCAGGCCCGGCTGCCCGCCTTGAGCGTGCCCGAATAGACCCGCAGGAAGGCGAGGTCGCCGTGTTTTTCCGCGAGAATCTTGAACACCAGGCCGCAGAAGGGAGCCTTGGGATCGGCCGGGCGGCTGATCGTGGTCGGGGTCTTCGCCGCCGGGTCGAGGCCGTCCACCGGCGGCACGTCGGCCGGGCTCGGCAGGTAGGCGGCCACCCCGTCGAGCACCGGCTGCACGCCGATGCAGTCGAGCGCGGAGCCGCCCAACACCGGCACCACGAGCCGGGCGATCGTGGCCTGCCGGATCACCTTCCGCAGCAGTTCCGGTGGCAGCGGGGCCTCCGTCAGAGCCAGCTCGGCGACCTCGTCGGAGAAGTCGAAGAGCGTCGAGACGAGCTGCTCCCGCCACTCGGCGGCGAGGTCGGCCACCTCCGGCGGAATCGGGCCGCGGGTCACCTGCCCGCCCCCGGAGCCGGCGGCCAGCGCCTCGTCCTTCGGCGGGAAGATGAGCAGTTCCATGGTCACGAGATCGACCAGGCCACGAAACGGGTCTTTGACGTGCGGCGGCCCCATCCCCACCGGCACCTGCAGCACCAAGGGCTTGGCCCCCAGCCGCTGCTCGATCTGCTTGATCGTGCCGAAGAAGTCGGCCCCCTCGCGGTCGAGCTTGTTCACCAGCGCGAGGCGGGGAACCCCATATTTGTCGGCCTGCCGCCAGACCGTTTCGCTCTGGGCCTCGACTCCCTCGCGGGCGCTGAACACCACCACCGCCCCGTCGAGCACCCGCAGGCTCCGCTCCACCTCGGCCGTGAAATCGACGTGGCCGGGGGTGTCGATCAGGTTCACCGTCACGTCGGCCCAGCGGAAGGAGACGGCGGCCGAGTAGATCGTGATCCCCCGCTCCTGCTCCTCGGGATCGAAGTCGGTGACGGTCGTGCCCTGGTCCACCTCGCCCAGCCGGTGGCTGGCCTTGGAATAAAAGAGCATCCGCTCGGTGAGGGTCGTCTTGCCCGCGTCGATGTGGGCGACGATCCCGATGTTGCGGATCCGGTCGAGGTAGGCTGCCATCACATCCGCTCCACGGTGCCGATGCCGAGCAGGCCGAGACCTTGGCGAAGAACGCGGCCGGTCAGGTCGCAGAGGGCCAGGCGACTCGCGCAGGTGTCGCCCTCGGCCTTGAGCACGGGCAGCGCGTCGTAGAAGGTCGAGTAGCGGCCGGCCAGGTCGTAGAGCCAGGCGGTCAGGAGGTTCGGGCGGTTGTCGGCCTCGACGTCTTCGAGCACCTCGGCGAACCGCACGAGCCCGACCGCCAGCGCCCGCTCCTGCGGGGCCTCCAGGAGCACCGGCCGGGCCGTCCGCAGGGCCGAGCGGTCCACGCCCCCCTTCGCGCAGATCCCCTCGACGCGGGCCACGGCGTATTGCATGTAGGCCGCCGTATTGCCCTGCAATTGGAGCATCTTGTCGAAGCTGAAGACGTAGTCGGTGGTGCGGTTTTGAGACAGGTCGGCGTACTTGATGGCCCCGATGCCGACGGTCTCGGCCACCTGCCGCCGCGTGGCGTCGTCCATCTCGCCGCGGCCCGCCTCGGCCACCACCTTCGCCGCCCGCTCCACCCCCTCGTCGAGCAGGGCCTCGAGCCCCACCGTGTCGCCGGCGCGGGTCTTGAACGGCCGGCCGTCCTCGCCAAGCACGGTGCCGAAGCCGACGTGGACGAGTTCGACGCCCTGGATCCCGGGCAGCCCCCACCGGCGGGCCGTCGCGAACACCTGTTCGAAATGGCCGCTCTGCCGATGGTCCACGACGTACAGGATCCGGTCGGGTTTCCAGTGCTCGAGCCGCCAGCGGATCGTGGCCAGGTCGGTGGTGGCGTAGAGGAAGGCCCCGTCGGCCTTGCGGATCAGGAGCGGCGGGGCGTCATCGGCGGCGGCGGCGTCGGCATCCCGCGGGAAGACGCCGATCGCCCCGCGGCTCTCCCTCGCGATGCCCCGGGCCACGAGGTCGTCCACGGTGGCGGCCAGCATGGGCTCGAAGAAGCTCTCGCCCAGCCAGTGGTCGAAGGACACGTGGAGCCGCGCGTAGAGCCGGTCGATCTCGGTCCGGCAGACCGGCATGAACCGCTCCCACAGCGCCCGGTTCTCGGAGTCG
>Ga0214921_10000819_pt1 | contig 55398 bp, 41 predicted proteins | sample LL1505_MetaG_FD_177992 | JGI IMG/M metagenome (GOLD analysis project Ga0214921, IMG submission 177992) | Freshwater microbial communities from Lake Lanier, Atlanta, Georgia, United States - LL-1505 | ecosystem: Environmental > Aquatic > Freshwater > Lake | place: USA: Georgia | collected... | reverse complement strand
ATTTTTTAAATTTGGCTTCATAAAATTCCTTACAACAATTTTGAATTTATATTTAAGAATAGTTTAATTATTTCTCGGAGATGTTATTCATATTCTATTTGTAGCTCATCAAATTTATTACCCATAATAAACTTTGAAAAATTATAATTCTATGTTGAAATATTATACACATATTCAGTTCATAAATTTGAGATTTGTATTTATAATAATACAATCATGACAGTAAAAAACAAAACATTAATTGTTGCGCTAATTAGCTTAGGTATTACATCAGCAAATGCTCAAACATATAACAACCTTTGGATACCTGATACCATAGCTGGGACTCAGTTTAATCTTACTATTAAAGATACGTTGAAACAATTGCGAACAGGTAATCAAACAATTACTGGAGGCATCAATAACAGTGCATTTTGGGGCCCAACATTAATTATGAATACAGGCGACACTGTTCATTTGAATGTGAAAAATAATTTGAACGACACTACCACTTTGCATTGGCACGGTATGCATTTACCAGCTGTTATGGATGGTGGTCCTCATCAAACCATTCCTCCAGGAACCATTTGGCAGCCATATTGGAAAGTTACTAACCCTGCAAGCACTTTGTGGTATCATCCGCATTTGCATGAAATGACTTTAGAACAAATTTCAAAAGGTGTTGGTGGATTAATTATTGTGCGCGATGCACAAGAAGCTGCTCTTGCTTTGCCGCGCAAATATGGTGTAGATGATTTTCCAATTGTATTAACCAGCCGCAGATATTCTGCAACAACCAATCAGTTTGTAGTACAAAATGTTTCTTATGGCGATTATATGCTTACAAATGGAACACCCGACGCACAGGTTACATTGCCAAAACAAATGGTGCGCCTGCGTCTTTTAAATATGGAAATTGAAAGAGGATATGATTTAGGATTTAGTGACAATCGTACCTTCTACATTATTGCAAATGATGGTGGATTGCTGAATGCACCTGTTGCAGTTACAAAAGTAAAACTACTGGTTGGTGAACGTATAGAAATACTTGTTGATTTAGGCGCTGATGCAGTTGGTACTTCATTAGATTTGAAAGCTTACAATGCCAATCAAGCATTTGGTTTCCCTGGCGGTGAGCCTGCTACATCAGGGCAGTTTGGAAGTTTATTAAACAACGTAAATTTTAATGTACTACATATTAATGTTGGTTCAACTACTGCAAATCCTATTACAACAATGCCTACAACATTAGTAAATAATACTTATTGGACAGCAACCGACGCAAGTGTAAATCGCTCTATTAGCATTACCAATGGACAACCAAATGGAACTCCATTTAATTTTGATAATACTTCTTTCAATATCAACACCATCAATAAAACATTAAATCTTGATGCCATTGAAAAGTGGACAGTGACAAACAACAATGTTTTTGGTCACACTTTTCACATTCATGATGTTGAATTTAAAATTGTAGCACGTAACGGAAGTGCCGCAAATGTTGGCGTTCACGAAAGCGGATGGAAAGATGTAATGTACGTTCCAAGAAATGAAAATGTATCGTTTGTTGCTAAGTTTAATGATTATGCTGATGCACTGCACCCATTCATGTACCACTGTCATTTTTCTAATCATGAAGATGATGGTATGATGGGACAATTTGTAGTGGTTGGAAATCAATCAACAAATGTTGATGAAGCAAAACAGTCAGTTGGTTTCTCTGTTTATCCTAACCCTTCTTCAGAAAAAATATTTATTAAATTAGAGAATGCAGCTACCGAAGTATATTACGTTACTATTACCAATATTAATGGAAAAACAATGATGATGTTGCCACAACCAGAAATGTATAAAGGCATTGATATTTCTGCATTGTCAAAAGGTATTTATAACATTCAATTAATGGATAAAAAAACAAAAAGTATCAGTACAAAAACTTTTATTAAAGAGTAAACATGAGTTCAATTAAACAAATTGTTTGTTCAATTTTTTTACTGTTTTTATTTGCCTTTAAAGGCGATAAAAAATTGAGTAGCAGTGTGGGTAAAGTTATTTCAAATATTGAGTTGCGCAATGTTGATGGAAAATTATTCAATATCAATAACATTGAAAACGCTAAAGGATTTATAGTTGTGTTTACCTGCAACCATTGTCCTTTTGCAAAACTTTATCCGCAACGTTTCAACGATTTAAATTCAAAATACAAAGTATTGGGTGTTCCCCTAATTGCAATCAATTCAATGGATAGTGCAGTATATGAAGATGAAACATTTGCTCTGATGCAAGCCAAGTGTAAAGAGTCAAATTTCAACTTTCCTTATTTACAAGATGTCACTCAAGCTGTAGGAAAACAATTTGGCGCAGAGCATACTCCTCACGCTTTTATTATTTGGAAGGAAAATAATAATTGGATTATCAAATACAGCGGTGCTATTGATGACAATGGCGAACATCCTGAATTAGCAAAGCCATACATTGCATATGCTGTTGATGAATTACTTGCCAATAAACCAGTTTCAAAACCTGAAACTGAATCATTTGGCTGCAGAATATTTTACAGGAAGTAAGTAATGTTTTTTTACCCCCTTGTTTTGTTCAAATCTAAGTATCTTGCTCAGGTGCTTGAATTTATTTACTGATATGATGCGTTTAAAAATTCATCTCCTTTAGTTTTTAATTTGAATGTCTTATTCCCCAAAATATATTTTTTTAAGGCCTAAAAAAATGCACTTTGCTGTTTAGCTGAACCACCTAAGAAAATGATATTTCTTATAAAATTTCATGTGTTTATTGTAATATTTTAAGATAGTTGTTTGCTTGGAAAAATGTTTGGTATGTTTGATAAACAATTTTTAATAATGAAATCAATATTTTTTTTATTAGTAGCAATAACAAGTTCAATTCTATTTTACGCTTGCACCAAAAAACCTATTGCATCGTTTGAGTCTATTAAATCTTATTACACAGCTGGTGATTCATTAATCATAAAAAACACTTCTACACTCGGCAATACTTATAGATGGACGTTGCCACTTGGAGGAAATGTTTACACCAAAGATTTACGTATAAAATTAGACACTACACTTGATGAAGGTAGATATACTTACAAACTCGAAACCTTTTCTAAAAATCGTAAATTAGTTGATGCCGTTGAACAAACAGTGTTTGTTAAAAACCTTGCGGGTAATGTTATTTTTTGGAAAAACAAAGACAATAATTATTCAATTACCGTTCAAGTTGATTATTTATACAGAACTATAACAGCAAACTATTTGTCTGAACCTAAACCCGAAAACATAAATGACAAAGGTTTAGCAGTTTTTTATGATTTGCCTATTGGTGATTATAGTTTTACTGCAGAAGATTTTCCTCCACAACAAACGCAACTACAACCACAACAAATACCAAAAAACATTTGGAATGGAAAATTTACAGTTCTGTCAAACAGAGTAATAAAGGTTAAAATACCAGATTGACTACCTACTATAATTCGGTGCTTCACGGGTAATAATAACATCATGAGGATGATTTTCGCGAACACCTGCTGATGTAATTCTTGTAAACTTTGCGTTTTGTAAATCAGCAATAGTTTTTGCACCGCAATAACCCATGCCTGCGCGCAAACCTCCAATCATTTGATATACCACTTCGGCTAATGTTCCTTTGTAAGGAACGCGTCCTGAAATACCTTCGGGAACTAATTTCTTTACATCATCTTCAACATCCTGGAAATAGCGGTCTTTACTGCCTTGTTGCATAGCTTCAATAGAACCCATACCACGGTATGATTTGAATTTACGTCCTTCAAAAATAATTGTTTCGCCTGGAGATTCTTCAACACCTGCAAACAAACTACCAGCCATAATGCTCGATGCTCCTGCTGCTAATGCTTTTACAATGTCGCCCGTAAAACGAATACCTCCATCGGCAATAAGCGGAATACCTGATTCTTTAAGTGCTTCGGCAACATTCATAATAGCGCTGAACTGCGGCACCCCAACACCCGCAATTACGCGCGTGGTACAAATACTACCGGGTCCAATCCCTACTTTTACTCCATCGGCACCAGCAGCCACCAAGGCCAAGGCAGCTTCAGCCGTTGCAATATTGCCAACGACCACCTGTAGGTTGGGGTAAATAGATTTTACCTTTTTAAGCATGTCAATCACACCTTTCGAGTGTCCGTGAGCAGTATCAATAATAATGGCATCAACACCTGCATTCACAAGTGCTTCAATACGTTCTAAAGTATCGGCAGTAATGCCAACTGCAGCGGCTACGCGCAATCTTCCATGTTCATCTTTGCAAGCATTGGGACGAATTCTGGCTTTGATAATATCTTTATACGTAATTAAACCAGTCAACCTGTTTTGTTCGTCAACAACTGGTAGTTTTTCAATTTTATGATTTTGTAAAACCTCTTCAGCGGCTTTCAAATCCTTACCTGTTGTAATGGTGATAAGGTTTTTAGACATTACTTCGGTAATTGGTTTTTGCAAATGTTTCTCGAAACGTAAATCGCGGTTGGTAATTATACCTACTAAAGTTTTGTTTGCATTTACAACTGGAATACCCCCAATTTTATTTTCTTTCATTAAGTTAAGGGCATCCAACACAGTTGAGGTGTCCAACATAGTTATCGGGTCTTGAATCATGCCGCTTTCGCTGCGTTTCACCTTTTTAACTTCGGTAGCTTGTGCCGCAATGCTCATGCTTTTATGCAACACACCAATGCCGCCTTCTTGCGCAATAGCAATAGCCAATTTATGTTCAGTAACTGTATCCATAGCTGCACTTGCTATGGGCGTTGGGAGTTTTATGTTTTTTGTGAAGTATGATGTAGTATCGGTTTCGCGGGGAAGCACCTCAGAGTATGCAGGCACTAATAAAACATCATCGTAAGTAAGCCCTTCAGAAATAATTTTGTAATGTGTTGCCATTGCGTAGTTTGTATGAAATAGCCCGCAAGTTTAGTAATTTTATTGATAAAGTTAATTTTCGGTTTTAAGATTAGGTTATAAGTTTGTACTTAATACAAAAAAAATTATTAAATATTACCCATTTTTACATTCAATAATCTTTCTTTTACAAAACCTATGTTTCATTTTGATTCCAAAAACAAATAAGAAATGTTTTATCCAATTTTTTACGGATTTTTAGTTGGCTTTATGCTATGCCTAACTTTAGGCACCGTGTTTTTCGCCTTAATACAAAACAGCGTTGACCATGGTTATAAAAGTGGTTTTTCAATAGCATTGGGTGTTATTATTTCTGATTCAATACTTATATCTATTGCTTTAATGGGCACATCTAAATTACCTAGCATTCCACACTTTTCATTTTATACCAGTTTACTAGGAGGCTTTCTATTAATTGCGATGGGCTTATCGAGCTTGTTAAAAACCAATCCGCAAATAGTATATCCAAAAACAAAAATGGGCAGTATAGTCTATTACTTTGCAACAGGTTTTTTGCTCAATGCGCTTAACCCGGTAAACTTTATTGTGTGGGGAGCAATTGCCACCAAAATACAATCTGAAAATCTTTACAATTTTAATCAACAAATAATATTTTTTGTAGGATGTTTAATTTCCATTTTTGTTACCGAAATAGGTATTTCCATTTCAGCATTTCAGCTCAAAAGATATTTTACACAAAAGGTATTAATGAATATTAATAGGGTTACAGGAGCTTTCTTTGTTATATTTGCTATCCGTTTATTTTATGGCGCGTACCAAATCTATTAATACATTTCCTGTTGTACTTCCTTATTCTCTAACAGGAAAAGTTGTGGTAGTTGTTTTAAAAGCTATCTATATTTTTATTGGTTTTTTTAAAGCAAAAAAATGGCAAGCGCCACCACTCAATTTCGAAGAGAATCCTGCATACTATAAATCCGACGACATCATGTTTTTGGGCTATAAATATTATATACAGCCACCACAAATATTTGAACATAACCAAGCCGAGTATTTTAAAAATCAAGATTTGAATTTTCCGTTGCCTTATGGTTTTGAAGCTCAAAGTAGCATTACCATTTCGGTAGGTGGCGACTTAATGCCTTATGCCAGAATTAATGAACATAATACCAAGCATCTTTGGGAGGATGTGGGTGACTGGTTTTTTGGTTCCGACATTGTTTTTGCAAACCTCGAAACACCTATTGATGTAAGTAGAAAGCCATCATCTGTTCCTGAAATAATGGTTTATAATATGTTATTTAATGGTGGTGAGTCCTTGTTCAATATTTTCTCGGGTAATGGCAAATATAAAGGTTACGATGTTGTTTCAACAGCCAATAACCACAGCCTCGACATGGGTGAAAAAGGAGTGGAAAAAACCATAGAGTTTCTCGAAAAACACAATGTTGCTTTTTGCGGAACTGCCCGAACATCTGCCGAAAGCAAAATATTCCCTATTATTGAACGTAACGGAATTAAGATTGCATTCATTGCTTACACCTATTCATTAAATCATTTGGAGTTAGAAAATGGCAAAGAATTTTTGGTAAACCACATTCGTTTAAATACCGAAAACCCTGATGTGTCGGCTATTAAAATAGATGTTGAAAATGCACACCATCGTGGTGCAGAATTGGTTGTATTGTCGCTTCATACCGGTAATGCTTATCAGGTTTATCCATCCAACCACATCATCAATAACTATCACAAAATATTTAATGAATGTGGTGTTGATATTATTTTGGGTTCACACCCGCACAACCCGCAACCCATGGAAAAGTATGTGTTTACTTGTCCGATAACAAAACAACAAAAAAATGGATTTGCTATTTATTCATTGGCCGATTTTGTGGCGTATGATATTTTTGTTTGGGATAGGTTGGTGCCTCTTTTAAAGCTAACCGTTACGAAAGGATTTTTAAATGGAAAATTACATACCCAATTAAGTAAAGTAACTCTAAAGCCAGTCTATAATTGGGGAAGTAAAACTACAAATGAAATTCGGTTCTTCGACTTGAAAAAGCTGATTGTGAATGGTTTCCCAAATTACTTCACAAAAAAGTGTAAAGCTGAAGCCACCTATTTGAACGAACACTGCGATACATTTTTAGTTACCGAAAAGCAAAAACACACACTAGCCTCATAATTGTAACACACCTTCAATAGCTGATAAAAGCACTTTGCAAACTACTAAATTGAATTTTTTTTGAATTGTTTGCACCGAATTTTTACTTTAGCACCGATATGAACTTAGAATATTACATACAACAGTTACTTTTCAGTTTCGATTGTGTAATAATACCCAACTTTGGAGGTATTGTTGCACAACCTATTGCCGCTGCATTACATACAACACAACACGTATTTTACGCTCCTAAAAAACAACTTGCGTTCAATAAAAACTTAGATAAGACAGATGGTCTACTCGTAAATCATGTTGCCTTAAACAAAAATATTTCTTACCAAGAAGCTACCGTATGGGTTGAACAACAAGTGCAGCTTTGGATAAATGAGTTGAAAGAAAGTAAAAAGATAAGCGTTGCTGAAGTAGGGCGATTTTTTATTGATAAAGATAGCAAGATACAATTTGAACCTGCCTCGTTTGTAAACTACAGTTTAGATGCCTTTGGTTGCTTTAGTTTTTATGCTGCACCTGTTACAGCAGAACTCAATAAATCAAAACAAAAAGCATATCCCAAATTTTTGGAGCCAACAAAAATTAAAGAACCTAGAAAAATAAATTTTAAGAAGTTTATTCCTTATGTGGTTGCATTACCAATATTAGCAATAGCGTTATACATTCCAACTCAAACTAATTTGTTGAAAGGAACGCATGTAAATCTTTCAAGTTTTAATCCGTTTGCTAATAATTCGGAATTTATTGCAAAATACTCGGAACGTATTCCTGTAGCATTGCCAAGTATGGAAGTTACTGCTTTTGCTGATAATGCAACTAATACTGTAAATGCAAATGCACCTATTGCAGATAATACAGTAACCTCGAAACCTGTTATAGAAACAAATAGCGTTAACAAATTCCATTTAATTGTTGGTGCATTTGCAACACAAGAAAATGCAAATCATTTGGTGGCCGAATTAAATCAAAAGGGTTTTCACGCATACATTCAAGGTACAAGCGGCAGCGGTTTAATTAGGGTTAGCTGCAACGGATTTAGTAGCAAATCAGAAGCTACTTCTGCAAAAATAGAGGCAAAAGAAAAAGGTGTTGATGCTTGGTTATTACAATAATTGTAAAGCTTCACGCACTTTAATAATTTTCATTTCATCATTATGCACGAAAAAATTTCTTACATCATTAATGAAGCCGAGTCATTTGTACCAACAAGCAAGGCGCATTTAGAAGAATTCAGAATAAAAATGCTCAGTAAAAAAGGAGCTGTTTCTGTATTGTTTGATGATTTTAAAAATGTAGATGCCGAACAAAAAAGAACTTTAGGAAAACCTTTGAATGAGCTTAAAAACAAAGTGCAAGATATTATTGCATCGTGGCAAGAAAAGCTTGAAAGTTCAACTGAAAATGTTTTAGACGATAGCATAGATTTAACACGTCCTGCTGAACCTATTTTGCTGGGTTCACGTCATCCTCTGTCTATAGTTCGCACACAAATAATTGATATTTTTTCGCGCATTGGTTTTGTTGTTAGCGAAGGACCTGAAATTGAAGATGATTGGCATAACTTCTCTGCACTTAATTTTCCAGAAGAGCATCCAGCGCGCGATATGCAAGATACTTTTTTTATTGATAAGGATGTAGCATTGCGCACACACACTTCGTCAGTACAAGTGCGAATTATGGAAACCCAAAAGCCGCCAATTCGCATCATAATGCCAGGTCGTGTGTATAGAAACGAAGCCATTAGCGCCCGCGCACATTGCCAGTTTCATCAGGTTGAAGGTTTATATATTGATAAGAATGTTTCGTTTGCCGATTTAAAACAAACGCTGCTTTATTTTGCCAAAGAAATGTTTGGCGATGGCACTGAAATAAGATTAAGACCATCCTACTTCCCTTTTACAGAGCCAAGTGCAGAGGTTGATATTACTTGCCATATTTGTAGTGGCAAAGGATGTAACATTTGCAAACACAGTGGTTGGGTAGAAATTTTAGGTTGTGGTATGGTAGACCCTAACGTACTTCAAAACTGCGGAATTAATCCGAATGAATACACTGGCTTTGCTTTTGGAATGGGTATAGAGCGTATTACAATGCTCAAATACAAGATAAACGATTTACGTCATTTCTTCGAAAACGACGTGCGCTTTTTAGAGCAATTTACCAATGCGTTTTAAAATTATTTTTTACACTTAACAAGAGATAATTCTAATTCCTTCACAAAACACATAATTTGTGTTTCTTGGTGCATATATTTTAATCAAACTAAATAAACCTTTCAACTTCAAAATCTGTTGTACTAATTAGCGTTGTGACGAAAGTGCTACTAAAAAAATAGGAATTTATTTGTTGTGTAATGAAATGGTTTAATAATATTAGTTGCTTCTTCTTTGTTTTGATATTTACGGTTTCGTGCACCAAAGAAGTTAGTTTAGACATACCTAAGGAAGATGCGAAACTAGTGGTACAAGCAAGCATTGAAAATGGATTGCCACCTTTTGTTTTACTTACTAAAAGCGTAAACTATTTTGATAGTACAAGTTTGGAAGCTTTTGAAAAAACCATTGTACTTGATGCAAAAGTTACCATTAGTGATGGCACACGTACACTTACACTAGATACTATATGTAGCGATACCATTACTGGTTCACGACTTCAAAAACTTGCAGAATATTTAAGCGTACCCGTTGAGAACTTGAAACGTGTGAGATATTGTATTTATTCATTCAAATCAATTTCTAACTTTTTAGTTGGCGAAGTTGGTAAAACGTATACTTTAAAAATTGAATATGAGGGTAAAACCTATACTGCTTCAACAAGTATTAATCCTCCAATTAAATTGGATAGCTTGTGGTATAGGGCTGAACCATCAAAAGAAAATTTAGGTTATATAAATGCGCAGTTTTCTGAACCTAAAGGGCTAGGAAACTGCTATAGGTGGATGGCAAAGCGATATACAAAAGACAGTTATTTTATATCACCATTAGGCACTACATTTCAAGATAAGCTGGTTGATGGCAAGACCTTTGAATTTTATGCACAACGTGGTAGCCCACAAAATTCTGACAAGCCCGAAGACAAAAATGAAGAGCGTGGATTGTTCCGCAGCAACGATACTGTAATTGTAAAGTTTGCAAGTATTGATTTCGGTATTTTTAATTTTTACAGAACCTACGATGTTGAAATAGCTAATCGTGGCAATCCTTTTGCTGCGCCAACCACAGTAAAAACTAATATTAGTAATGGAGCTTTAGGGGTTTTTGCTGGTTACGGAACTTATATTGACACTGTTTATTTGGGCAAGTAATTCGTGCTAACAAATTGTTTGATAATAAATGCGTGCCAGTAATCAAAAAATGTTTTTTGTTAAAGTGTTCAGGATGGTTATTACTTTTTACCAAAATTCCTGAATAAATTGAGAGATGTTTTAATGTAATAGAGCTTGCTTATAGGCGTTAGAGAAAACTTGAATAAGACACCCACTATATCTTTTCCGTGATTCGCATTGGTAGAAATATTAATTGTTTTTGGGCATTAGCTAACTAACTCTAGATATTAGTCATACTTTTACCTCAATAAAAAATGAGCAATTCAAAACTTATATTGTTTGATGGGGTCTGTAACCTTTGCAATAGTTTTGTGCAGTTTGTAATTAAAAACGACAAGCAAAAGCTGTTTAAGTTTGGTTCATTACAATCTGAAAACTCAAAATCAATTTTATTAAATTTAGGTGTTGAGCAAAACCTAAAAACAGTTATTTTAATTGATGATGGAGTTGCTTATTTCAAATCGGATGCGGCTTTGCAAATTATGAAGCAATTACAATTTCCATTTAAGATTCTTTATATTTTTATAATAGTTCCTAGGTTCATACGCAATTGGGTGTATGATTTTATTGCAAAATACCGATACAAATTCTTTGGCAAAAAAGATACTTGTATGGTTCCTAAACAAGAACTAAAAGAGAGGTTTATTGATTAGTAATTGTAAGCAATTTAACCTTCGCAACCGCTCGGCTCTTTTGCCGCGTGGCACTTATACGTTTGCCTCTGGCAAACATAACTAGGCAATTGTTTATCATGTAAATAAATTTTTAATGCCTTATCAGGATTTAAACTTCGAACATTAACAAATAAAAAGAATCTATTTAATTCATTCTGCTCCTTCTTTGATATTGTATAAGAATGGTTCGCAGAAGGCGCAAGATGCGCACCAATAAGTGCAACTCGGCAAATAGCCGAGATGTTGCTGAGAAAACAAAACCCACAAAAGTTGAAATACTAAACAAATCTTACAACTTACTTAAGTTCGAAATATTTCACTGGACTGAACCTCCCCACAATATTTGATGAATTACGACAGTGTGTTTATTAATTGTAAAAGTAAAAACCCACTTCTTATCAAACGTGGCACAATGTAAATTACGTTTTGATAATACTTTGTTTTTACACAAAGGGTAAGCAATGTGGTTATTAGACAAATCAAAACCGAACTTTAATAACCTGTTTGTGTATTTTACAGCAGTTTCTGGCATTTTAATTTCTCTGAAAATATAATCAGTAATATTTTCAATACTCTTAAAAGCAGCTTGCTTTATGCGTACTTGTTTCATTTACTTTTCCCGATACGTTTTGCAACAGAAGCTTTTAATTCTTTAGCAAAAAACTCAAAAGGAACAGTGTCGGCTTCATCATCAATAAATACTGCGTTTTTATTTTGTTCAGAAATTGCTTTAGCAATGCCTAATAGGTTTTTACCTACTTTAGTTTTGTCGTCTATTTGAATGGTATGTATCATATTTTTGTTTTTACAAATAAAACATATTTTGCTTTAGCATACACCCTACCGCTTCACAACCTTATTTATTTCTACCACGCCATTTGCATTGGTTATTTTTGCAAAGTAAATGCCTGAAGGCAAATGTTGCATATTGACTTTTGCATTACCTGTAGTTCCCTTCTCACTCAATACAACTTGCCCATAAGCATTGGTTATTTCTATGTTTGAATTGGCCTTTAGGTTGGTGCTTTTAATGTTTAAAATATCGGAGGTTGGGTTAGGGAAAAGGGTGGAAGAGTTTGAAAAAGTGGTTTCGTCGATGCCTGTAGTACCATCTATCTTTGCAACGAAAACATCAAAGTTACCCGAATTAGGTAAATTTATTGAACCAAAATTATAAGTAGGACTTTCAAAATATCCAGTTACATATACTTTACCATGTGAATCAACACAAGCAGCTTGCCCATAATTAGAACCTGTGCCAGTAGGATGATTTTGCCACCTTATAAATTTATACATATCGAAAGAAACCACAAAAGCATCTACAACACCTGTTTTATTGATATATGGTGCAACTTGGGAAAATTGTATATCAGGGCTTTGAGAATATCCAGTAATATAAATATTGCCATCTGAATCGGTAATTAAATTATTGGCTGTATCATCACCTGTACCTCCATAGCGCAATACAACCCAAGCATATCCATTTGTAGTAAATAGTCCGACGAAAATATCAAAATTAAGTGGCGCAGAAGTACAAGGTGGTACAAAAGAATTACCGACATAAGTATTTTGACTATTATAAACCCCAGTCACATAAATATTACCCAATGCATCTGTCGTAATATTATTTACTTTTTCATCACGTTCTCCAGAAATACTCCTTACCCAACGCATAGTGCCATCTGCCTTGTATTTTACAACAAAAGCATTGTTGTAATAAATACCTGGAGGCTGTAATACATTATTTAGTGTTATAGTATCAAAAGTAATAGAGGGGCTTTGATAATAACCTGTTACAAACACATTGCCTGTCAAATCTGTTGTAATACTAATACCAAATTTGTGGTTGTACCACCTGCACTTTTCGCCCAATTTACAGCACCATTTGCATCATACTTTACAATAAAAAAATCTGATGTACCAATAGTATTTAGGTTAATTGTATCAAATGTTACTGATGTACTACCAATGTAACCAGTAACATAAACATTGCCTGAAACATCACTTGCAATTGAATTACCTCTTTCATTACCACTACCTCCTGCACTTTTTGCCCAAACAACATTTCCTGTACTATCAAATTTCGTTAAAAATATATCTTCACCGCCATTGTTGGTTAGGGTAATAGAATCAAAACTTATTGACGAACCAGAAAAACTTCCAGTAATTAATAAATTACCCATATAGTCAGTTTTAATACATTTTAGATAGTCATTGCTTACACTACCTGCACTTTTAGCCCATATAACATCTCCATTTGTATTGTATTTAACAATAAAAATATCGTTACCTCCATAATTAGTTAAGGTTGTATTACCAAATACAATTGTGGCACTCTTAAAATATCCTGCAACATAAATGTTGTCTGCACTATCTATTGCAATACTTTGGCCCATATCATCTAATGTTCCTCCAGATGATTTTGCCCATGCCCAACCCAATCCCCAATCAGGTACTTGCCCAAAAACATTAGCACTAACAGTAAATGCAAGCAGAAAAATTTTTAATATTTCCTTCATTTGTTAAAGTTTAATATGTGATGTTGTATCAAAAGTTGAAATCAAATATATTAAAATTCAATATCAACACTTCCTTACAAAATGGCTTCTTTCACACCCTACCAAATAAATCACTCCCCCTTATTCAACCACTTGTCAAATACCTTATGATAGAACGGAATTATTACATAAGCTACCAATGGCACCGCTATAATGGTAAGTATAAATGTTCGGATGGGTATCGGAAACTGAATTATTTTATCGCCCAGCACATAAAACAAAATGGTAATGAGTGGATAAATGGCAAGCCATATTAAAAATGCCCTTTTGTGTTTGATATGTTTACTCATGAACTATTGGAGTATTTATTTTAATAATTGTCGGAAACAAAAATCAAATTTATTATCAAATAATATTGATTTATCAGTTTAAATATTGCCTCTTTATTCATAAATCTATAGATTGTTATTTATTTATGAAGAATCGATAATAAGCCTTTTCAAAAACATAAATTCGCGTTCTTATTTTTTGATGATGTTTGATAACGAGAATGATTATTTAAAAGGCTTGAATGAAGTACAACAACAAGCTGTAATAAACACCGAAGGCCCTGTAATGATTATTGCTGGTGCTGGTTCTGGAAAAACACGTGTAATTACTTACCGCATTGCTCACCTACTTAAAAATGGTGTGGATGCTTTTAATATTCTTACCCTAACCTTTACCAACAAAGCTAGCCGCGAAATGAAAGAACGTATTGCTACACTTATTGGTGGCAGTGAGGCGCGTAACCTTTGGATGGGGACTTTCCACAGTGTGTTTGCAAAAATTTTAAGAATTGAAAGCGAACGCATAGGTTACCAAAACAACTTTACCATTTACGATACTGCCGATGCAAAAAACCTCATCAAATCTCTCATCAAAGAAAATGGTTTGAGTGATGAAGTGTATAAACCAAACTTGGTGTACAATAGAATATCAGGCGCAAAAAATAATTTGGTGAGTTGGCAAGCATATCAAAACAACAAAGAATTGGTTGCCGAAGATTATAGCAGTCAGAAACCACAACTTGGTAAGTTGTATGAGTTGTACCAAAAGCGTTTGTTTGCAAGTGCTGCAATGGATTTCGATGATTTATTGTTCAATACCAATGTGCTCTTTCGTGATTGCCCCGACTTGTTAAGCAAGTACCAACACAAGTTTAAATATGTGATGGTGGATGAGTATCAAGATACCAACTACGCACAATATTTAATTGTAAAAAAACTTGCGGCTGCTTTCGAAAATGTGTGTGTGGTGGGCGATGATTCGCAAAGTATTTATGCGTTTCGTGGTGCGAATATTCAGAACATCTTAAACTTTAAAAAAGATTATCCCGAAGCAAAAACATTTGCATTAGAACAAAATTACCGAAGCACCAAAGTAATTGTAAACGCTGCCAATTCAATCATCAAGAACAATCAAAACCAAATTAAGAAAAACGTTTGGACAGATAATCTTGAAGGAGAAAAAATAAAAGTGTTACGCACATTTTCAGATACTGAAGAAGGTTGGAATGTAGCGCAAAATATTTTTGACATAAAAAATAATGCGCAAGCACGCAACAAACAGTTTGCAATTTTATATCGTACCAACGCTCAGAGTAGAGCCATGGAAGAGGCTTTGCGCAAAATGAGTATCGACTATCGTGTATATGGTGGCCTATCATTTTATCAACGTAAGGAAATAAAAGATTTGTTGGCCTATTTTCGCTTGGCGCTAAACCCTAATGACGAAGAGGCTTTGAAGCGTGTGATTAATTACCCCATGCGTGGTATTGGGCAAACAACCATTGATAGAATTGTGTTGGCTGCTGGCGAAAACGGCAAGTCGATGTGGGAAGTAATAGAAAATGTTACAGCTTACAACACTGGCATCAACTCCGGAACCACCGCTAAAATCAACGACTTTGTAGCAATGATAAAATCGTTTGGAGTAATGATTCCTGCACAAGAAGCGTATCCTGTAGCCGAGCATATTGCAAAACACACAGGCATTATGCGCGAATTATATAACGATAAATCGCCCGAAGGAGTAAGCCGTTATGATAATATTCAAGAGCTATTGAACGGTGTAAAAGAGTTTACAGATGATGATTTGGTGCGCACTGCAACGGAGCAATTACCCGAAGAACCTGTGCTTGCGGGAAATGAAAAATCACTTGCTTATTTTATGCAAGACATTGCCTTGCTAACCGATAGTGAACAAAAAGATGAAGATGGAAAAGAGGCTGATAAAGTAACTTTGATGACCATACACTCCGCAAAAGGATTGGAGTTTCCGTATGTGTTTGTAGTTGGTTTGGAGGAGAATTTGTTTCCTTCACAAATGACATTGAACAACCGCGAAGACTTAGAAGAAGAACGCCGTTTGTTCTATGTTGCCATTACGCGTGCCGAGAAAAAACTAATGCTCTCTTATGCTACAAGCCGCTTTAAATACGGACAATTAATCAACTGCGAACCAAGCAGGTTTTTAGATGAAATTGACCAGCAGTTTTTAGACTTACCATCAGCACCTAAAAAATCTAATTTATTTGATGATGATGAAACAGGCGGTTGGGGCAACAGAGGTAGTTTTGGTGCGAATAGTTTTACTAAAAAAACCAATTACACTCCACAAAGTGTAAACAAACCATTGCCTCCTAAACCTGTACCAGTGGCGGTTCCTAAAAATCTTACACGTTTAACTTCTAATACAGGTGGCAGTGCTGTTGCGGATGAAATTCCGAATTTAAGTTTGGGCAATTTAGTTGAACATGCACGTTTCGGTAATGGACAAATTGTTGCATTAGAAGGCACAGGACCAAACCAAAAAGCAACCATTGACTTTGGTGCAAACGGTAAAAAGCAGTTGATATTGCGCTTCGCTAAGTTGAAGGTAGTGGGGTAAGGTTTAGATAAATATTTAATTGCTCAAAACAAAGAGATAGTTTGAAAAGCGATAATTACTTTGTTTTAGGCTTGAACTGACATCATGAATAGACTAAAACCTCAAATTTCTATTTCAACTGCTTTTCTAATTCTGAAATTTTGTTGTTGAGTTCAGGCAGTTTTTTAAACATTACATAACTACGTTTATAGTCGCCAATGCCGAATGCTGGTGAGCCTTGCATAATTTCATTTTCTTTGGTGATGCTTTGTCCTATACCACTTTGAGCAGCAATTTTTACTCCATTGGCAATGGTTATGTGACCAACAATTCCTACTTGTCCACCAATCATACAATTGGCTCCAATTTTTGTGCTGCCTGCCACACCTGTTTGAGCAGCAATAACAGTGTTTTCGCCTATTTCAACATTATGTGCAATTTGAATTAGGTTATCTAATTTGGCACCTTTTCTAACGATAGTACTTCCTAGTGTTGCACGGTCAATAGTAGTGTTGCTGCCTACTTCTACATGGTCTTCTAAAATTACATTTCCTATATGAGTAACTTTTGCATAACCATTTTCGCTGGAGCTTGGAGCAAATCCAAATCCATCACCACCAATAATTACACCTGAGTGTATGGTGCAATTTGAACCAATTACGCAGTCATGATAAATTTTTACACCAGCATAAACTATTGTGTTATCGGCAATAGAAGTATTATCGCCAACATAAGCGTTGGGATATAATTTTACATTGTTACCAATTTTTACATTTTCACCAATATAAGTGAACGCACCTACATAGCAGTCATTGCCCACCTTTGCAGAGGCAGAAATAAAACTTGGTTGCTCAATTCCAGTTTTTGCCAAACGCATTTGGTTGTACATTTCCAATAATTTAGCAAATGCCATACGCGCATCCTCAACCTTTACAAGCGTAGATTTTACTTCGGATTCGGCAACAAAATTTTTGTCAACAATAACAATGCTTGCTTCAGTAGTATATATATATTGTGTGTATGCGGGGTTTGAAAGAAAAGATAAAGAACCAACTTTTCCTTCCTCTATTTTTGATAGTGAAGACACTGATGCATCAGGGTTTCCTGATACTTCTCCACCTAATAAATTAGCTATTTGAGCTGCTGTAAATTCCATACTTCAAACCTACAAAAGAATTTTAAATGACAATACACTGTTTTGTTTTGAATTAAAATATCAATGCGCATCCAACCAGTTTTCGCCTGTACCCATTTCTACTTCAATTGGAACAGCCATTGGCATTGCGTTTTGCATCCCCTCTTTTACTATTTGTTTTACAGTTTCCATTTCAGGTTTATATACATCAAAAACCAATTCGTCATGCACTTGCAAAGTCATTCGGCTATGTAGTTTTTGCTTTAAAAATTCATCTTGAATTTTAATCATGGCCAACTTTATCATATCAGCTGCAGAACCTTGTATGGGCGCATTTATTGCATTACGTTCAGCAAATCCACGCACAATTGCATTGGCGCTATTGATGTCGCGTAAATACCTTCTTCTGCCAATAATGGTCTCTACATATCCTTTTTCTCTGGCGTTTTTAATGGTGTTATTCATGTATTCCTTAATGCCAGGATATGTTGCAAAATAATTATCAATAATTTCCTTTGCTTCAGTTCTGCTAATATTGATACGCTCACTCAAACCAAAAGCACTGATGCCATAAATAATTCCAAAATTTACTTGTTTAGAATTTCTACGCATGTCGCTTGTTACATCAGCAACCTCAACATTATAGACTCTTGCAGCAGTTGCTGTATGTATATCCAAACCACTGTTGAAAGCAGCAATCATATTTTCATCTTTACTTAAGGCAGCAATAATTCTTAATTCAATTTGTGAATAATCCGCTGAAAGTAAAGTATATTCATCGCTGCGAGACACAAAAGCTTTTCTTATTTCTCTTCCACGTGCAGTTCTAATAGGAATGTTTTGTAAGTTTGGGTTATTACTACTAAGCCTACCAGTGGCTGCAACCGCCTGGTTATATGATGTGTGTACACGGTTTGTTTTTTTGTTAATCAGCTCAGGTAACGTATCAACATATGTATTTTTGAGCTTAACCAATTCTCTAAAATCAAGAATTTTATTGATGATTGGATGCTTATTCACAAGCTTAATTAAAACTTCTTCGCCAGTTGCATACTGACCAGTTTTTGTTTTTTTAGCTTTGTCATCAATCTTCAATACTTCAAAAAGCACCTCACCCAATTGTTTTGGAGATGCAATATTAAAAGGCACACCAGCTAATTCTAAAATTTCTTTTTCTACAATTGTTATCTCTCCTTCTAATCCTGTTGAGATAGATTTTAAGGCCGGTACATCAATTTTTATTCCTTCAAATTCCATAGCTGCAAGCACAGGAACAAGTGGCGTTTCAATGTCCATCAACACTGCTTTCATGCGACTATCATCACCCAATAGTTCATTGAATTTTTCATATAACTGAAACGTAATGTCAGCATCCTCTGCAGCGTAATCAGCAATTTTTTCTACTGGCACATCGCGCATACTTTTTTGCGCTTTACCTTTTGCACCAATTAATTCGGTAATTGAAACCGTTTTATATTGCAAATAATTTTCTGCCAAGGCATCCATGCCATGTTTGCTGTCGGGGTTAATTAAGTAATGCGCCAACATGGTGTCAAACAATTTTCCCTTCAATTCAACACCATAATTTTTAAGAATAGCCAAATCATATTTTATGTTTTGTCCAACCTTTAATGATTCTTCTTTTTCAAATATTGGTCTGAATATTTCTACTACTTTTTGCGCTTCCTCTCTATTTGATGAAAGCGCTACATAATAAGCTTCATGTGCTTTTACAGCGAAAGATATTCCTACCAATTCAGCATCATAAGTATCTAGCGAAGTTGTTTCGGTATCAAAACATATAGTATCAAAGTTTGCTAATTCGGTAGCTAATTTTTGGCATTCTTCATCCGTTCGAATTAAGTGATATTGGTGAGCAATAGTTTCGATGGTGTTAAATGTTTTTTGTTCAACTTCAACTGTTTCTACAGCATCTTGAGGAGTAGAGAATAAATCGGGAGCAGCTCCAGGTTCTGAAGGTAATACTTCACCTAACAAAGTTGCTGCAAGTCTTTTAAATTCTAGCTCTGCAAATAATTCGCGTACTGCATCTTTATTTACCTCACGGCGCACTGTTTCATCTTCATGCCATTCAATAGGCACATCTAAAATAATTGTTGCCAATCGCTTTGAAAGCAGACCTTGTTCAGCATAAGCTATTACATTTTCTTTTTGCTTTCCTTTTAATTTATCAGTGTTTGCAATTAAATTCTCAATTGAGCCAAATTGCTTGATAAGCGCAACAGCTGTCTTCTCTCCAATTCCTGGTATACCTGGTATATTGTCAACTTTGTCGCCCATCAAACCTAACAAGTCAATTACTTGTAATGGTTCAGCCACATCAAACTTTTTACGCACTTCTTCAACACCTAAAATCTCTACATCATTACCCAATCTTGCAGGTTTAAACATTTTAATTTTATCTGTAACTAATTGCGCATAATCCTTATCAGGTGTCATCATAAACACATCAAAATCTTTTCGCGCGGCATCGTGGGCAATGGTTCCAATTATGTCATCAGCTTCATATCCCGAAAGGATATAGTACTTGATATTTAATGCATCCAACAATTGAAAAATATATGGAATTGCCTTGCTCAAATCTTCAGGTGCTTCATCACGATTGGCTTTGTATTGCGGATAAGCCTCATGCCTTACGGTGTCTTCTTTGCTATCAAACACAACTGCAATATGTGTTGGATTTTGCTTTTTAATTACATCTAACAACGCGTTTGTAAAACCAAAAATAGCGGAGGTATTTAAACCTTTAGAACTTATTCTTGGATTATTTATAAATGCATAATAAGCTCTAAAAATAAGGGCAAAAGCATCGAGTAGAAATATTTTTTTTTGTTGCATGCTGGTTGGTATATGGTTGTTAGTGCTTAGTTTGTAGTAGTTAGTAGATAGTAGATAGTGCTTAGTTTATAGTTGTTAGCAGATGGTAGTTAGTAGTGTTTTTAATTTTGGCTAAGGTGCTAAAATAAATGTAATGGCAATTTCATTTTTTGTCAATTCTGATAAATTTCAAAAGTCAATTTAAAAATTGTCTGTTCAAAAATTAAAATGCCAATTAGGGTTATATTAAAATTTCAAGGCTATGAGTTAAAAGCTACAACACATTTGCAATTTTTATTTTAAAATTAGATACTATTTCTTACTTTCTATGATTTCAAATTTTTTTGGGAACATAGAAAACGTTCAATAACCTAATTTGTAAAACAATCTTTTGATACAGACTTTTCTGAAACAAAATGCGATTATGTAAACAATGTTTCTACTTTTGCAGCCACAAAAAATAAAAAACATAACATGTCAGTTTTAGTTAATAAGAATTCTAAAGTAATAGTGCAAGGGTTTACAGGAACAGAAGGTACGTTTCATGCAACTCAAATGATTGAATATGGTACCAATGTAGTTGGTGGTGTTACACCGGGCAAAGGCGGGCAAACACACTGCGACAGGCCTGTTTTTAATACAGTTGCCGATGCAGTTAATGCAGCTGGTGCTGATGTATCCATTATTTTTGTTCCGCCACCATTTGCTGCAGACGCCATTATGGAAGCTGCCGAAGCGGGTATTAAAGTTATTGTTTGTATTACCGAAGGTATTCCTACAAAGGATATGATAATGGTAAAAGAATATTTATCAGGTAAAGATTGCCGATTGATTGGTCCAAACTGTCCGGGTGTAATTACAGCAGATGAAGCAAAAGTTGGTATCATGCCTGGTTTTGTTTTCAAAAAAGGAAATATTGGAATTGTTTCTAAATCAGGAACACTTACTTACGAAGCTGCCGACCAGGTAGTAAAAGCAGGTATGGGAATAACAACAGCAATTGGTATTGGCGGCGACCCTATTATTGGTACTACAACCAAACAAGCTGTTGAGTTATTGATGAACGACCCTGAAACACATGGCATTATTATGATTGGCGAAATTGGTGGAGGCATGGAAGCCGAAGCTGCACAATGGATAAAAGCACATGGTACTAAACCTGTTGTTGGTTTTATTGCTGGTCAAACAGCACCTCCAGGACGCCGAATGGGGCACGCTGGTGCTATTGTTGGTGGAGCTGATGATACTGCTGCTGCGAAAATGAAAATTATGCGCGAATGTGGAATTCACGTTGTAGAATCACCGGCTGTAATAGGTGTTACAATGGCTGCCGCAATGAAAAAATAACACTAAGATTTTATAAATAAACTAAAGCCTGCTACATTTGTGGCAGGCTTTTTTAATAATACACTTATGCTAAAATTAGTTGAATGTCCGCGCGATGCCATGCAAGGAATTACTGAATTTATTGATACTTCAAAAAAGGTAGAGTATATCAATACATTAATGCAAGCAGGTTTTCATACCATTGATGCAGGTAGTTTTGTGTCGGCAAAAGCTATACCTCAAATGCATGATTCGGCAAATGTTTTTAAGCAGTTAAATATTGAAAAAAACAATACAAAGCTCTTGGCAATTGTTGCAAACCTTCGTGGTGCGCATGATGCGGTATCCTTTGATGAAATAAGCTATTTAGGTTTCCCCTTTTCTATTTCCGAAACATTTCAGCAACGCAACACTAACTCCAGCATTGACGAATCATTGCATAGGGTTGAAGAAATTCAAAATCTATGTTTCAAAAAAAATAAGCAATTAGTCATTTACATTTCAATGGCTTTTGGTAATCCTTATAACGAAGATTGGAATGCCGACTTGGCAATTTATTGGTGCAAAAAGTTAGCACAACTAGATATTAAAATAATGCCATTGAGTGATACCATTGGTGTATCGAATCCTGAAAATATTAGCTACTTATTTTCGCACTTAATACCTGCATTACCCAATGTAGAATTTGGTGCCCACTTGCACAGCACACCCGAGACTGCATTAGAAAAAATAGAAGCAGCTTACAAAAGCGGTTGCCGCCGATTTGATAGTGCCATACATGGTTTTGGTGGCTGCCCTATGGCTACAGATGATTTAACAGGAAACCTTGCTACCGAAACTCTAGTGGGTTATTTTGATGAGAATAATATCAAAACCAATTTGAATAAAGATGTGTTGGAAGAAGCTTACAAAATGGCTTGGAATGTTTTTCCCAAACATTGAAATATTTACTTGCCTCTTCCTTGTATAACAATAAGAACAGTATAGATTAAAATTTTAAAATCTACTAATAAAGACATGTTTTCGATATACAATAAATCATATCTTAAGCGTTCAATCATTTCATTTACATTTTCTGCATATCCATACTTTACCTGACCCCAGCTAGTAATTCCAGGTTTTACTTTTTGTAAGTGACGGTAATGCGGAGCCGTAATAACAATTTGGTCAATAAAAAACTGACGTTCAGGACGTGGTCCAACCAAACTCATATTACCTATTAAAACATTAAAGAACTGCGGTATTTCATCTAATCTTACTTTACGCATAAACCTACCAAAATTGGTTATTCGTGGGTCGAACTTACTACTAAGTGCAGGACCAGCCTTTTCAGCATCGGTGTACATGCTTCTAAACTTATACATTTTAAATGGTTTACCATAAATACCAATGCGTTCGTGACTGTAAAATATATTGCCTTTAGAACCCGTTTTTACAAGTATTGCTGTTACTAAATATACAGGCGAAAGAAATATCAATGCAAATACCGACACCACAATATCTAAGGCACGCTTAGCTACACGTTGCCAAGTAGGCATAATATTATTTGAAATTTCAATTAATGGTGCACCAAATATTGAACTCATTTTTACTGAACCTGAAAGTATATCATACATATCAGGAATTATTTTTATGATTACTTTATTAGTTTCCAATTCATTTATAATTCTTCTGATATACTCATGTTCCCAAGATTCTATTGCAATAATTATTTCTTGAATTTGGCGTGAATTGATAATGTTTTTTAGGTCACTTAATTCTCCTAAGTGTGGTAAATATTCTTTCAGCAAATGCCCTTTGCCATTTTTATTTTCGATATGCACAAATCCAACAAATATATTACCGCTGCTTTTTGCTTGGCCCTCCATTTCATGATACAAATTCAATGCATTGGCATTGCTACCTATAAGTACAGTATTGAATCCTATTTTGCGCGTGTGCACACGTGTAACTGTAATGGAGGATAGAATGAAACGGACTAGAAATGTTATACCAAAATGTATAGCAAAAAGTGCCATGAATGATTTATAATAATCGCGGTTTGTGTTTATTTTATCATCAAGCAAAAGGGTAAAGAAAATAACAATTGCACCAATGATACTGATGAGTAAGGTTTGTCCCAATTCCCTCAACCTCGAACGGCGAAAAATATTATTGTAAGTGCCTGTAATGGCATACATCATCAACCAAAAAATAGGCACGAAAAAAAGACCTAAATAAAACTGTTTACTCAATAATAAATCTGCACTATTTCGTAAAGAAATATGCTCAATGTAATGTTTGCGATAAGCATAAAACACAGCCCAAGCTGTTAAAGCAGTAAGCAAATCGAATATTACATGAATGGAAATTTGTAGTTTTTTTTTCATAACAACAATACATGACTCAATAATTTATATCGTATTTTTAAATAAATTATTGAAAGTTGAGTAAAGATGTATCTATAGGCTATGAAATTACTTTTAGTAGTTCTTTTATTTTTATTACTTTTTCAAGACAATCCTTTGTTGATTGACCAATTACAGTAGCGTGTCCCATTTTTCGCGCTGGTTTTGTTACTTCCTTGCCATACAAATGAACAAATATGTTTTTAATTTCCAAAACATTTTCCAATCCTTTATAAATGGCTTTTCCTTCGTAACCTTTTTCGCCAATAATATTTACCATAGCTGCTGCTGATATTGCTTCTGTATTGCCAAGCGGATAGTTTAGAATAGCACGCAAATGTTGTTCGTATTGTGATGTAATGTTTGCCTCAATAGTATGATGTCCGCTATTGTGTGGACGAGGGGCGATTTCGTTTACCAATAATTTATCATCATGCGTTAAAAAAAACTCTACAGCCAAAATGCCAACCATGCCTAATGTTTCAATAATATTTTTTGCTATTTGTTGTGCTTCTTGTTCAACTTGAACAGCAATATCGGCTGGAGATATGAGTGTATCAACCAAGTTTAAATTAGGTTCGAAAACACATTCAACAGAATTATAAACTGCTGTTTCTCCTTTTAAATTTCTGGCAACAATTACAGAAAGCTCCTTTTTAAAATCTATCTTTTTTTCCAGCACACTTGGTGCATCAAAGGCATTTTGTAAGTCTTCAATCGTATTCATTACTTGCACCCCTTTCCCATCATAACCTCCTTTGCGAAGTTTTTGAACAAAAGGAACTACATTAAAACAATCAGTTACATCTTTTTTATTTTCAGTCAAAATAAATTCAGCCGTTGGGAATTTAAAATCATGATAAAACATTTTTTGCAAACCTTTATCCTGAATTATTTTTAAAATATTTGGTTGTGGAAATACTTGCTTTCCTTGCTTTACAAGCTCCATCAAAGCATCAGTATTTACATTTTCAATTTCGATGGTAATTAAGTCTAAATCTTTTCCAAAATCAAATACGGTATCGTAGTCAGTGAGTGAACCCTGAACAAAATTTGAAGTTAAATTTCTACAAGGTGCATTCGCATCACCGTCTAATACTTTAAAATCAATATTCCAATTTATTGCCTCTTGGATAAGCATTTTGCCTAATTGCCCACCGCCTAATAATCCTAATTTCATATCCTAACTTAAATACTCAAAAAAGTCTTTTTCACAAATTCTTCAGCACTGTGCATATACTCATACATCACCACATCATTTTCAACAAAAGCAATTTCTTTTCTGAAATCTGTCAGCAGTTTTTCAATTGCTTGTGATGATTTTAATGGGCGACGAAACTCTATTGCTTGCGCGGCATTCAAAAGTTCTATACTTAATACCCGAATAACGTTTTCAATAACCTTACTACATTTAACCGCTGCATTTGCACCCATACTCACATGGTCTTCCTGTCCGTTAGATGATACAATTGAATCGGCACTTGCTGGTGTGCACATTTGTTTATTGGCACTAACAATACTTGCAGCTGTATATTGAGGTATCATAAATCCTGAGTTTAATCCGGGATTTTTTACCAGAAAAGCAGGTAAGCCGCGTAAGCCTGAAATGAGTTGATACGTGCGGCGCTCGCTAATATTTGCCAATTCTGACATAGCAATACACAACATATCCAAAGCAATTGCCAGTGGCTGTCCATGAAAATTTCCTCCGCTAACAATTAAATCATCATCAACAAAAATGGTTGGATTATCAGTCACAGAATTTATTTCAGTTTCAAAAACATGTGCAACATAATTAGTAGTATCCTTTGATGCGCCATGCACTTGAGGTACACATCTAAACGAATATGGATCTTGTACAGCAACCTTAGGCTGTTTTTGCATATCACTTTCATGAAGATAAGTCCTAACATTTTCTGAAGTTTGCAATTGACCAGCATGCGGACGTATTGTATGTAGTTGTTTTATAAAAGGCTCTTGTCGGCCATCAAAAGCTTCAAGTGAAACTGTTGCAAACATATCTGCGAAAGCATTTATTTTGTTTGCTTGCATGATGCACCACACGCCATAAGCACTCATAAATTGTGTACCGTTCAACAATGCTAATCCTTCTTTGCTTTGCAGTTTTATGGGTTGCAAATTGTGTTGCTTTAAAACGTCAACAGCTGATTTTTTTAATCCGTTTTCAACTACTTCACCCATACCTAAAAGGGGTAAACACAAATGTGCCAAAGGAGCCAAATCGCCCGATGCACCTAGGGAACCTTGAGTGTAAACAATTGGTAAAATATTGTTATTGTAGAAATAAATTAATCTTTCAACCGTTTCTAATTGCACCCCTGAGTAGCCATAGCTTAATCCTTGCACCTTAAGTAAAAGCATTAATTTTACAATTGTTTCCGAAACAATTTCACCCGTACCACACGCATGACTTTTTACTAAATTTTCTTGTAATTGCTCTAAGTCTTCATCATTTATTTTTGTATCGCACAATGAACCAAATCCTGTATTTATGCCATAAACAGGGGCTGTTTGGTTTTTCATTTTGTTATCCAAATAACTTCTGCACTTTAAAATTCTGTGTTTTGAATCATCACTCAAAACAAGTTTTTGATTTGAGTTTAATATTTTTTGGATTGCTGATATAGTAAGTGTTTCTGCTGATATATGATACATAAATTTTGAAATTTTAAAGGGCTCAAACCTAATTGATTTAGGCTAAACAAAAAACAGGAGTAATGGACAAAATAGTGCGTCTGTATTTTTTATTAAAATCACAGATGATAAAATGAATGTCAGTAATTTCAATTGCAATCTCTAACCTTAAAAGTTAAACTGAAAACCCTTTTTATTCATGCTTTATGGTTGAATAAAACTTTAAAAAACTACTTAATAATTTTACCTAATACGCTAAACTCAACCCTACGGTCACTTTGGTATTCTTTTTCTTTTAAACCTGTTTTAGTGTCGTCTTTAAATCCTGCAGTTTTTTCGCCCATCGATAAAATACCTGTTATTCTATTTTCTGGAATTTCATTTTTTACCAAATAGCTTATGGCAGCTAAAGCACGCTTTTTACTTAAAATTACGTTGTATTCATAACCTCCGCGTACATCGGTAAATCCAGAGACTTTGAAAACAAAATCTGGGTATTGTTTCATTATCTCAATATTTTTTTCCATTATTTTCGAAGCATCTTTCCTAATGGCAAACTTGTCTAAATCAAAGTAAATAGGATTTAGGGAAACGTTTGGTAAATTAGTTGTATCCAACTTTGTTTTGCTTGCATCATAGCCCTCATTTAAACTAACATTCAAATCTTTACCCTTATTTGCAACAGCGTTTTTTATAAAGTCTTTATCAATTTCTTTATTGTTGAATTTGCTAATTGCGGCAAGTGAATCGTTGGCACGTTTGATTAGCCCATCTTGTTTTTGTTTTTCTCTTCGTGCAATTATGGTATTATAATCCAAAATGTTTAGCACCACTACATTTTTAGTGCAAAAATATCCTAATTGTTCTTTTGTGATTTTATTGTTACCGCTTACAAAATATCTTTCGGGATAAATACCCACTTTATTATAATTTCGGTGAATGACAAGAGAATCGTTAATAGTTTTACCATCACTTAATTTCCATTTTCTTTTAGTTATGGGAGTGTTTATGATATTGCAATTTGTAGCATCAAGCTTAATTCTTTGACCTTCAAAAATTGTATCGGGACCTAATATTTCAATGTTAGTTTCATCCGAATGCTCTAATTCATTATTTAATTTTTTATCATCCGAATTTACATTTTTGCTTGTTGGAAAAAACTCTGTGTAACTCTCTCGTAAGGGCATAATTTTATAAATGTCTTGGTCACCATACCCACCTAACCTATGTGATGAAAAATAAGCGATACCATCATTTGCGTTATCGTTAAAATAAATATCATCTCCAGGTGAATTAATTGGCAAACCCATGTTTATTGGAGTTGTCCAATGTCCATTTTTAAATGTCGATTTATAAATATCATATCCTCCATAACCCGGTAAACCTTGTGATGAGAAATACATTGTAATGCCATCGCTACAAATAGTTGGGCTGTTTTCTTCAAAAAGTGTGTTGATTGAATCACTAATAGAAGAAGGTATTTCCCAATTTCCATCATCTTTAAGATGCGATACTTGAATATCTCTATTTCCAATAATGTTTGTTGCTTCAGCAGCCAAATACATTGTTTTTCTATCGGGCGAAAGTGCCGTATGACTTTGATATTTAGTTACATTTATATAGTCCATTAAACTTGGTGTATCCCATTTGCCATTGTCTTTTTTGGTGGAATACCAAAGCTTGTTTTCTTTAAACATAAACAACTCTTTTTCATCATGGGACATACCAACAATTGATTTATGCACAAGGTTTGGGTTGAAGTTTTTATTAGATGTTACATACTCTAAAATTTCAAACTTTTGAGGTTGGGTAAATCCTAATTTAGAGTTGGTGCTTTCATACACATCTTCGAAATACTTGTTGTCATTTGCATCTAACATTCCATTGTTATTTTCTGGTCTACGAGAAGTATAATATAATACAGAATCTTTAGAATCAACAACCGGGTTGTACTCAGGGTATTTCGTATTTACTGTACCACCTAAGTTTTCTAAAATAATGGTATCGTTTTCAACATTGTGCGCCATAGCATAGTCACAATCTTTGATGGCTTTGTCAATGTACACGTTATGACGTTCAGGTCTATCCTTTGGATTAGTTATCCTGTTATACATTCTGTAATAAAATTTTGCCTCTTTATACCTAGATAAAAAATGTGCGCTGCGTGCTAAGCTGTTCACTAAATCGGTAATGGTATCAAAAGGTGAACGTTTAAGAGCAGACTTAAGAACTGTGTAAGCTCTTTCAGGAGCATTCAAATCGGTGTAAGCAAGCATTCCAGCATCCAAATAATATTGATATTTATTTGAATCGAGGCGCATTAATATACGATAGTTTTGGAAACACTCTTCGTACTTACCTTCTTTATAGCGCTTGTTGGCGCGGTATTCGTATTTTTTCTTTTTATAAGAAACTGAAGCAGTGTCGTCAATTGCACTTGCTATGTTTGCAACAGCAACAAAAACTGAAATTAAAAGAATTTGAAATATTATTTTTCTCAAAACTAAATGTCATTAAATAAAGATTGCTAATATATTGTTTTTGTTAAAAAAAGCACATTATATTTTGATGAAATTTAAAATGCAAATAAGAGAGGCTGCATCAACACTTTTGGGTGATACAGCCTATTGCTATTAAATTATTGAAGGGATTACTATTAGTCTGAAGCAATTAATTTATTAGATACAACAGCGTTTTTAATTTTTTTATCACAAAATAATAAACATAAACAGCCACTCACTAACGCGTTGTATTTGTTCTATGCAAATTTACTTTTTTGTCTCCTGCGGTCATTGCATATTCACTAACTATTTTAAAAGGCTATCAGTTACATCCTAAATTTTCATTGAAGGTAAGCCTAAAACCTAGTTAAACGCGTTCCCAAGCAACTGACCATAATACTTTAACGTTATTGGATTCAATTATTCAGAATGAAAATATATTTTTTCTGAAGGTACAATTTTTCAAGGCTTCGATAAAACCAATGTCAATCAAAATTATGGTTACTTTTATTGTAACATTTCAAAAAAAAATTGAACTCATAACTTGAACTAAATTTTAAGTTTGTTGATTCTATTCGATATCTTTTTACGGCTGCAACACAGCAATTGCTTTGCGCATAATAAATCCTCCGCCAACCAAATCTTTACCTTCGTAAAAAACAGCACTTTGTCCGGGTGCAACACCTGTTACTTTGCCATGAAATGTTACTTGTAGATTGTTGTCGTGGTGTGAAATGGTAGCCGTTGTTCCTGCATCTTTGTAGCGGATTTTGGTAAGGAAATCCATGTCGGTAGTTAAGTGTTCGTATTTAATTAAGTTAAAATCGCGCACCATAATTTGTTGTTGTTCCAATTCTTCTTTTGTACCCAACACAACAGTATTTGTTTCAGGTATTATTTCGGTTACAAACATGGGGTGACCAAAAGCAACCTCTAAGCCTTTGCGCTGACCAATAGTATAGAATGGGTATCCGTGATGTTTACCTAACAATTTCCCTTCGGTATTTACAAAGTTACCACCATCAACTTTTTCTTCTAGTCCTTCCACTTTGCGCTTTAAAAAACCTCGGTAATCATTATCAGGAACAAAGCATATTTCATAACTTTCGCTTTTGTTTGCAAGCTCAGTATATCCATCATTGATAGCCATTTCGCGTATTTGTTTTTTAGTGTATCCACCCAAAGGGAATATGGTTCGTTTCAAACACTCTTGTTTCAAGCCCCAAAGTACATAACTTTGGTCTTTGCTTTCATCAAGTCCTTTAGATATAACATACCTGCCGTTTTCTTGGCGTATTTGTGCGTAATGCCCAGTAGCAATAAACTCGCAACCTAATTGGTCGGCACGTTTTAATAGCGCTTCCCATTTAATATGTGTGTTGCATAGCACGCAAGGGTTTGGGGTACGCCCAGCAAGGTATTCATCAACAAAATTATCGATAATAAATGAGCCGAATTCTTCTCTAATATCTAAAATTAAATGTGGAAAACCGTTTTCAACGGCCATGGTGCGGGCATCATTAATGCTATCTAAACTGCAACAACCAGTTTCCTTTTTTCCTCCACCACTATTGGCATAGTCCCAAGTTTTCATGGTTACACCAATTACATCATATCCTTGTCGGTGAAGCATAAGCGCAGCTACACTGCTATCAATACCTCCACTCATGGCTACCAAAACCTTCCCTTTGCTCATGACGTTTTTTACATTTTTTTTTCAGTCACAAACGTAATTGATTTTTATTTGTTATGTGTAATGAGTATGTCAGAACTTCCCAAAATTCAATTAATAGCTATATTGGCACACCGCTTAAAAAAAATGAATTTTAAAATAGCACTACAAAAAATAAAAATACATCAATGGGTTTTTGGTTTAATAGTATTCACTTATGTGTACTGTATTTTTAATCTTGAAAATTTTAATAAGAAAACAATTGTAAATAACGATGTAATTCAATACTACTCTTACCTACCTGCCTTTTTTATTGAACAAGATATGCGGCTTACCTTTTTGGATAATCCAGACTATAAAATAATTCCAGATAGGTATTGGCATTTAGATGCTCCTAATGGAGGAAACGTTTTTAAATATAGCATGGGCGAAGCTATTTTAATACTTCCTTTTTTTACAGTTGCCAATGTTTATGCTCATTTTTTCGATGGTGTTACTGATGGATTTTCTGAACCTTATCAGTTGGCTATCTGTATGGCAAATGTATTTTATGTATTGCTGGGTTTTTGGTTGTTAATGAAATTGCTGTTAGAGCTTTTCGACAACAAAACAGTGGCAATTACTTTGCTATCAATTGCAATTGGAACCAATTTATTTTATTATGTAATTGGAGAAAGCGGCATGTCGCATGCATTCAGCTTTTTCTTATTCAGTAGTTTGCTTTTTGTGAATAGCAATTGGCATAAAAATCCATCTTTTAAAAATAGTACACTTTTAGGTTTGGTGGCTGGCCTTATCGTTTTAACAAGACCATCCAATGGGTTAGTGCTTTTATTACCCCTATTGTATAAGGTTACAAATGTGGATTCGCTAAAAAAACAAGTCCAGTTTTTTATAGCACAATTTCAAAAATTGATCATTATAACATTGGTGGCGATCATAACATTGTTACCGCAATTTATATATTGGAAATACGTTACAGGTTCATGGGTTTTTTATTCTTATTTGGATGAATCGTTTTTCCTTTCATCGCCTCACATTTTAGAGGTTTTGTTTAGTTTTAGAAAAGGATTATTTATTTACACCCCATTAATGGTATTTGCATTTGTTGGTATACATCGTTTATACAAAACAAAAAGTCAATACTTTTTTGCTGTATTAACGTTTACGCTACTTAATATTTACCTAGTTAGTAGTTGGTGGTGTTGGTGGTATGGTGGCGGATTTGGATTAAGGGCTTTTATTGAAAGCTTTGCAATTTTGAGCATTCCATTGGCTTCATTTATTCATTACATATCACAACAAAACCTTTTAGAGAAATTGGTTGTAAGAATACTACTTACTACTTTTATATTGCTCAATATATTTGAAACCTACCAATACCGCAAGGGAGTGCTGCATTATGATAGTATGAGTTTTGAAACATATATCAAGATTTTTGGCAGAACCACTTATCCAGATGGGTACGACAAAAGTTTAAATCCTGCTAATTATGAATTAGCCAAGCAGAACAAAGAGGTGTATGAGTGGAGGTAGTTTTTGTCTTATTTTTAAACCCGAAAATTAATTCCCTTTAAATATTGGCAATCTTTTTTCAAGAAATGCAGCCACACCCTCTCTAAAATCATTGGTATTTGCCGCTTTTTCTTGCAACACGCCTTCTAGTGTTAGTTGTTCGCGAAGCGTATTGTGCATTGATTTATTTAATAACTCTTTGGTATATGCAAAAGCCATTGTAGGCATATTTGCTAGTGTTGTTGCAATATTTAATGCTTCTTCTGCAAGTTTATCGTCTTCCGCTACTTTATATATCATTCCCATTTTTAATGCTTCGGTTGCCGAAACCTTATCGCCCAAAAACATGAGCGCCATTGCTCGCTGAAAGCCTACTAAGCGCGGCAACATATAAGTGCCTCCACTATCAGGCACCAATCCAATTTTACTAAACGCTTGTATAAAGTTGGCATTGCTTGCGGCAATTACAATATCCGCCGCCAAGGCAATGTTTGCACCAGCACCCGCAGCAGCGCCATGTACAGCGCAAATAACAGGCTTAGGCATTTCGCGCATTTGCAAAATGATTGGGTTGTAATTTTCTTCAACAATTTTTGCAATGCCTTGTGCCGCAGGGTCAACGGCTTCAGCCAAATCTTGACCAGCACAAAAAGCTTTTCCTGCAGCATTAATTAAAACGGCTCTAACTAATGTGTTGCTTGAACATTCTTGCAATGCCTGCTGCATTTGCAATGCCATTTCGCGCACAAAGCTGTTATATTTTTCGGGACGGTTTAGAGTAATTACTCCAACGCCATTTGATATTTGTAATTGAATAAAACTATTGTTCATGATTATTTTATTTTTTCAAACCTACATATTTTTTGTTTTAAAAAAACATGTAATTAATTTGCCAATTGCGGAAATAAAATAAGTACAAAAGGCCCAAAAATTAAAGAATTACCCTCATAAATAATCAGTTACTTTTTAACTACACAGTACCATTCCGTCCATTTCTGGTGGAGTTTGTATTCCTAATATATTGCAAATAGTTGGCGCAATGTCGGCGAGTTTACCTTCTTTAATTTGATGGTAATTTTTGTCAATTAAAATACAAGGAACAGGGTTAGTGCTATGTGCAGTATTTGGTGTACCATCATCATTAATTGCAAAATCCGCATTGCCATGGTCGGCAATAATTATAAATGAGTACCCATTTTCAATACCTGTTTCTACTACTTTTTGCAAACAACCATCAATAGTTTCTATGGCATTTACTATAGCGGAGTAAACGCCTGTATGCCCAACCATATCTGGATTTGCAAAGTTCAAGCAAATAAAATCTGCCCAATTTGTTTTTAGTTCTGCAACAATTTTTTCGGTAATTTCAGGTGCACTCATCTCGGGTTGCAAATCGTAAGTGGCAACTTTTGGCGATGGAACCATGATGCGTTTTTCATTTGCAAAAGTTTCTTCTCGGCCTCCGTTAAAGAAGAATGTTACGTGTGGATATTTTTCAGTTTCGGCAATTCTAATTTGATTTTTATTTGCCTTCGCAATAGTTTCTCCAAGGGTATTGGTGAGGTTTAGTTTATCGTACATCACACCCACATTTTTGAATGTATGGTCGTAGTTAGTCATGGTTACGTAATGCAAATTTTGTTTTTGCATGTTATGTTCAGGAAAGTCTTGTTGCGATAGTGCTTGAGTAATTTCTCTACAACGGTCGGTTCTAAAGTTAAAGCATAAAACAGCATCGCCATCTTCAATGGCGGCTATTGATTTACCTTGTGCATCAGTAATTACAGAGGCATCAATAAACTCATCAGTAATATTTTTACCATAGGAATTCTCAATGACATCCGTAGCCGATTTAAATTTTTTTCCTATTGCATGAACAAACAAATCATAAGCAACTTTTACGCGTTCCCAACGTTTATCGCGATCCATTGCATAGTAGCGACCAATAACAGATGCAATTTTCACATCGGTTTCCGCTATGTTTTCTTCTAACTTTTTAATAAAAGCTAATCCGCTTTTGGGGTCAGTATCGCGCCCATCAGTAATGGCATGTATAAATACATTATGCAGGTTATGTTGCTTGGTAAGTTTAGCCAAATAATATAAATGTTCCTGGTTCGAGTGTACGCCACCATCCGAAACCAGGCCAATAAAATGTAGTTTTTTATTGTGTTTTTTTACATGATCAAAAGCTTCCAACAATACTTTATTATGTGCCATAGTTCCGTCGGCAACTTCTTTATTAATCAATGCCAAGTCTTGAAACACTACACGCCCTGCACCGATGTTTAAATGTCCTACTTCGCTATTGCCCATTTGCCCCTGAGGCAAGCCAACAAATTCTCCAAAAGTTTTTAATGTGCTGTGAGGGTATTTTAATAGTAATGATTTATAAAAAGGTGTTTTTGAGTTTGCAATAGCATCACTTGCATCGCCACGACCAATGCCCCAACCATCTAATATTACGAGTGCTAATTTTTTATTTTTCATTGTGTTTTATATTAGCACAAAGGTATATTTAAGCTTGTATAAACTAAAAATACTAATCAATTTTGTAATCATAATTAATTAAATATTGCAAAGGTTTAAATTGGAGAATATTACTCAATTGAAATAGAAAATATATGAAAAATAAATCGGTTTGCACCCAGCGTAAACTAAAAAGGGCCATTTCAATATGCAAATTGAAACAGCCCTTTATTTATTAATAAGTTGTGATTAAGCCGCTACACTTTTTGCTTTTAAATGTTCGCGTACTTTTACCTCTAACTCATCCATTAATTCTACATTGTCAAGTAAAATTTGTTTTACTCCATCACGTCCTTGTCCAAGTTTTGTATCGCCATAACTAAACCAAGAACCAGCTTTTTTAATGATGTTAGCTTCAACACCTATGTCAATAATTTCACCTACTTTACTTATGCCTTCTCCAAACATAATATCAAACTCTGCAATTCTAAATGGTGGTGCAACTTTATTTTTGATTACCTTCACTTTTACGTGATTTCCTGTTGCAACATCGCCATCTTTTATTTGGCTGCTACGACGAATATCCAAACGTACAGAAGCGTAAAACTTAAGTGCATTACCACCAGTGGTTGTTTCAGGATTACCGAACATTACACCAATTTTTTCGCGTAATTGATTGATGAAAATACAGCAACAATTAGTTTTGTTGATTGTACCTGTCAACTTACGCAAAGCTTGCGACATCAAACGTGCTTGCAATCCCATTTTAGAATCACCCATCTCACCTTCAATTTCAGCCTTTGGAGTAAGCGCTGCTACAGAGTCAATAACAATAATATCAATCGCTCCAGAGCGTATTAGGTTTTCAGCAATCTCTAATGCTTGTTCTCCATTGTCGGGTTGCGATATAAGTAGATTGGCAGTATCAACGCCTAGCTTTTCTGCATAAATGCGGTCAAAGGCATGTTCAGCATCAATAAAAGCAGCTAGCCCGCCGGCCTTTTGTGCCTCTGCAATTGCGTGAATTGCCAATGTTGTTTTACCCGAAGATTCTGGACCATAAATTTCTATGATTCTTCCTTTCGGGAAACCACCAATACCTAGTGCAGCATCCAAGCCAATTGAACCTGTTGAAATAATTTCTACTTCTTCAATGGCAGAGTCGCCCATTTTCATGATTGAACCTTTGCCATAAGATTTTTCAATCTTTTCTATGGTACTTTGTAATGCTTTAAATTTTTCTTTGTTGATAAGTGCATCAGCACTTTCTGTTTTTTCTTTTGCCATTTTGTTTTAATTATTTAATGCAAATAAATTGAAATAAGTTGTAGTAAATTCTAATGTTGATAAAAATAATTGGTTTAAATATATAGCACTTTTTATTTAAAGATTTACACTCAAATAAGCAAATCGCCCTCGTTTCAACTAATGAGGGTGTTTTAAATGTTCGTTTCAAAAGGAACCCAATAAAATTCCTTTATGAAACTACATTTGCGTAACAACAATTTGAATGAGAACAAGATTTGTGTTTTATGCGTTACACTGCGAAGCAGCATTGATTTAAATGAAAGAAAAATATTCATCAATAAACATAATTTCCAAACACTCCTCGTTACGCTTCGCTAAACGAGGGCGATTTGGGGGACCCAAATATTTTCATACAAAAATATGAAACTTGATGTTTCGTACAGTCGTGATTGCAAATCCGTTCCAGTGGGGGGCTCAAGAATTTTCATGTAAACTATTAATGGTAATTTTACTATTTGTAAACAAAATTCTGGCTTCCTTCAAGTCAATGTTATGAGTAATATTTCTTAACTTCTGCAAATATCCCATTCGTTGTTCGTGAGTAAAATTAAGTGTGGCAAAAATGTTTTCGTTTTCCAGAGTTTCAAGCGTTGTTACTCTAATTCCATTATCATAAGCAGCCGATGGTTCTTCGGCTTTGTTGTTATCAATACAATTGTTGTCGTTTTCGGTTGTCACTTCATTTATTTTCAATACAAAAATACTATTTGTTGTTTATAAACAAAGGCTTGCTAATGGCCTGAATCTTTGGTCAACTGACTTGCTACGTTGTGCGAAGTTTCGAAACTTGGCGCTGTTAAACATTTTTCTCTAGAAAAATAATTATCAAAATCCATTGAAACATTTTGCATTTCCATCAATCCAAATTAAACAAAACCATTGTTCAAGAATAGGAATTTTTTATTGTCGGTTTGAAACCGAGGTTTAGCAAGGCGAAGTTGGGAAACTTCACCTAAAAACAGAAGTTTATTCATATTTGATTTTACTTGTTGGATTTCATTACCAAAAAGAAAAATTATTTGTAAATAATAATCGCGCAACGCAAATGATTATAAAACAAACTGCGGGGAACTGAGTATTTACATTGTAAAAGTTACAGCCGATAGTTTGCTGTACTATAGCAAACTAATAATTGATAAAGACAACTAAAGAGTAAAGGGATGATGAATTTATATTATACATTAAATCTAAAGTGCATCAAATCGCCATCATCAACAATGTACTCCTTACCTTCAATGGCAAGTTTACCAGCTTCGCGGCAAGCTGCCTCTGATCCATATTTGATAAAGTTTTCGTACTTAATAACTTCGGCTTTAATAAAACCTTTTTCAAAGTCGGTGTGAATAACACTTGCTGCTTGTGGAGCTGTCATGCCTTTTGTAATAGTCCAAGCACGTACTTCCTTTACACCTGCAGTAAAGTATGTTTGCAGATTTAATAAACTATATGCCGCTTTAATAAGTTTGTTTACGCCAGGCTCATCCAAACCTAAATCTTGTAAGAACATCTCACGGTCATCAAAACTTTCCATAGCAGCTATTTCAGCTTCCATAGCAGCAGTGATAACCAATACTGATGCGTTTTCTTTTGCAGCTACTTCACGCACTGCATCAACATGTTTGTTGCCTGTTTTTATGCTATCGGTATCTACATTACATACATACATGACAGGTTTGTCAGTAAGTAAAAAAATGTCCTCTATATATTTTTTATCGTCATCACTAACGGGCGCGCTACGTGCACCGTTTCCTGCTTCGAGGTGGGTTTTGTAAACGCCTAACACTTCATAGCAACGTTTGCCATCTTTATCACTGCCAACTTTTGCAATCTTTTCAAAACGTTGCATCTTTTTCTCAATGCTTTCAAGGTCTTTTAAAATCAATTCAAAATCAATGGTTTCTTTATCACGAATGGGGTTTACATTTCCATCAACATGCACAATGTTATCATCATCAAAACAACGCAATACATGTATGATGGCATTAGTTTCGCGAATGTTTGCCAAAAATTTATTTCCTAAACCCTCGCCTTTGCTTGCACCTTTAACCAAACCAGCAATGTCAACAATTTCAATATTGGTGGGAACTACACGTTCTGGCTTTACCAGTTCGGTAAGTTTATTTAGTCTTTCGTCAGGAACAGTAATAACGCCCACGTTGGGTTCGATGGTGCAAAATGGAAAGTTTGCTGCTTGCGCTTTTGCATTTGATAAACAGTTGAATAGTGTTGATTTTCCTACGTTGGGCAAGCCAACTATACCGCATTGTAAAGCCATGTTTTTTTTATTGAGGGCGCAAAGGTATTTTTTTTGTGTTTTGTTAGAAATAAAATAGCCATTGCTGTTTTTAATTATGCATTTACTTGCTTGTGTGCATATAAAACTAAAACAAAGTATAAGGTTAAGCTAAAACAAAATGGCTGTGACATATGCATCGGAGTTCCAAAAAAATAATATGCTAAACCTTGTTTACCAATAATGCTTTTTGAGGTAGTAACTGAAATAAATCAGAAAAGAACTATCAAAAAATAGTGGCAAATAAATAGCTAAAAAACAATTTGCTTTAAGCAATATAACTCAACTTCAGCATATTGGCTCTGCCTTTATCTTGCATAGGCATACTTGCAATGTTAATTATCAAATCGCCAATGTTTACAAAGCCGTTTACCTTTAAAAACTCTTTGATATCTTGTATGGTTTGGTCAGTGCTATCGTAACGGTTATAATAAAAGCCACGCACACCCCATACCAAACTCAAGGTATTTAATAATGAAGGATTATCGGTAAAAACAAAAATATTGGCAAGTGGCCTATGACTACTCAGTTTAAAACCTGTATATCCGCTATTAGTCATGGTTACAATAGCTTTTGCTCCTACTTGTCTTGCCATAACGCATGAGTTGTAGCAAATTGAATCTGAAATAAATGTATGGTTTTTAGTGGTTGGCTGGTGTTCTTTATAATAGATATTTCCTTTTTCTTCAACTGCTTTTATAATGCTATGCATATGTTCAATAACCTGCACCGGAAATTTACCTACCGATGTTTCTCCACTCAACATCACAGCGTCTGCGCCATCCATCACAGCATTTGCTACATCGTTTACTTCGGCACGGGTTGGTGTGTAGCTTGTAATCATGCTCTCCATCATTTGGGTTGCTATAATTACAGGTTTAGATGCAGCAATACATTTTTGCACAATCATTTTTTGTAAAAGCGGTACTTGTTCCATAGGCATCTCTACACCTAAATCGCCACGTGCAACCATAACAGCATCCGTCATGTCAATGATGTTATCAATTTCATCAATGGCTTCGGGTTTTTCAATTTTGGCAACCACGCGCGATGTTTTCTTTGCATTTTTAATACGCTCTTTCAAATCAACCACATCGGTTACAGTTCTCACAAATGAAAGTCCTATCCACTCAGCATCGTTTTGTAATGCAAAGTCTAAATCCTGTAAATCTTTTTTGGTAAGTGATGGCAGTGAAATTTTTGTATTTGGCAAATTCACTCCTTTTTTAGATGATAAAATTCCACCGTTTATGATAATTGCTTTTACTTCGTCTTTGCCATTTGTAGCAGTAACTTTTAGTTTTAGTTTGCCATCATCTATCAACACAAAATCATTAATGGCTACGTCTTTAGGAAATTCGGGATAAGTAATATAAACCTTTTCAGCAGTGCCAATACACTCAATGGTAGTTATGATTATTTCTTTTTCGTTAATAAGTTCAACAGCGTTATTTTCTACATTACCAATACGCAGTTTAGGGCCTTGCAAATCAACCAAAATAGCAACATTGGTTTTTTTGTACACATTTATTTTTCGGATAATATCAATTACTTTTTGGTGGTCTTCATATTTACCATGTGATGAGTTAATGCGTGCTACATCTAAACCTGCATCAATCATTTTCTCAAGTATTTCAACACTTGCACAAGCCGGGCCCATAGTGGCAACAATTTTTGTTTTACTCCAAGTTTTCATTCTTGTATATTTTATTTTAGTATATTTTTTGTGTCGTAATCAATAAGTTGGCTAAAATCTAGTATTAAATCTACGTATGTAGTTTTGATAAATTATTAATCAAAATTTTGAAAGTGTAATGATAACAAAAAGCAAACAAATCTTCAATTTAGGAAGCTTTTTGAATAAAATATTTAACGATTATTTATTAAACCAGAATTTTGTCTTTTTCATCTTTAGTAAATTAAAAGCTAAAATTCCAAGTTACAGAAGGTATAATCGGAAAAAGTGAAACCTGTTTTAGTTTAACAACCAAAGTACCTGAATTTATTGTTCCAGATGGAGCATAGTAAAGAAAAAAAGGATTCAAGCGATTGTATACATTAAACACTGAAAAATTCCAACTCTGTTTAATATGTTTCTTTTTGGGTACATCGTAAGTTGCCGAAATATCCATACGGTGATATGCTGGCATGCGAATACTGTTTCGCAATCCGTAGCTGCTCACCAACCTATTTTCGAAAAAATAGCGTTGGGTAGGCAGTGTTATTGGGCGACCAGTGCCATAAACCCAAACAGCACCAAAACTCCACTTATTATTTAGTTTATAATTCAATACAATAGAGGCATCGTTTCTACGGTCGTAAGGTGCATAATAAGTTTTGCCATAATTAAGTTGCGCAAATGTGCGGTTGGTGTATGAGTGTGTAAATCCAACCCAACCATCCAACTTACCAAATTTTTTCTTCAAGAAAAATTCAATACCATATGCCTCGCCTTTGCCAAAAACAAAAGCATAATCGTTGTTGTCCTTCACACTATTTTCGGGCAAGTAGCCTTCTTTAAATTCAACTTGATTTTGCATGGTTTTGTAATATACTTCTACAGAAGCCTCAAACATATTTTGTAGAAAGTTTTTGTAGAAACCTACCGAATACTGATTGCCAATTTGTGGTTTGACAATAGATGTAGATGGTATCCAAACATCAGTAGGGAGCGATATACCGCTCAGCGATGCCAAGTGTAAATATTGATAGTTTTTTGTGTAGGCCATTTTTATTGAAGTGGTTTTGCTTGTAGTAAACCTTGCTGAAAATCGCGGTTCAAAACCACCATACGTTTTTATGTTTTCGCCAGCTTTGTAAGAAACAGTATCAATAATTTGTTCTATTTCGTTTTTCACGTATCTATCAAACGGTCCTATTTGCTGGAAATAGCTATAACGCAAGCCAGCATTTATTTTTAGCCAATTAGTCCAATCAAATTCATCGTTGATGTATGCAGCGGCTTCATTGGCATATAAATAAACAGGATTTCCCAAATCAAAATTAGTATCAGCCTGTTTTGCCTCGCTTTTAAAAGGTGTAAATGTGTGATACGTATATTGAAAACCTGCTTTTGTTTTGTGTAAAATATTAGGGAAAATATCAAAATCTGTTTTTAATGTTACATCACGTATGCCAGATGTTAAGCTGGCTTCAAAATCATCCTGAGTTGCTTTAAATTGAAACTTGAAATCGCTTAAAATAACCGAAGTGTTCATAAATATTTTACTACTGAATAAATGATTCCATCTAAAAGTAGAAACAGTATTTCCCCATGGCACGCTTGCACTAAAATCAGCAGCTTTATCGGTATACCTAAATTTGTCTTGACCAAAATATCCACTCAAGAATATTCTGTTTTTATCATTTATTATCCAATTTATTTTGGCGTTCAAATCATAAAAATAAACGCGCGTTCCAATAAAGTCTTTTGCCTTTTTAATGTATGGTAAAAATGGAGAAATTATCAAATCGGCATAACTTCTACGCACCGAAAATATGCAAGAAACTTTGTCCTTTACCAAAGGGCCTTGCACTGTAAGTCGCGATGCAATAAGTCCAATTCCGCCATCTACTTTCCAATGTTTATTATTGCCTTCATTCATGCTTACATCTAGCACCGATGCTAACCTACCGCCATAATTAGCAGGCATTGCGCCTTTGTATAATTCTAAATTATTAATGGCATTGCTATTGAATACCGAAAAAAAACCAAGTAAGTGAAATGGGTTATAAATTTGAGCACCATCCAACAATATTAAGTTTTGGTCAGGGCCACCACCACGCACATAAAACCCCGAATTGCCATCGCCGCTGGTTTTTACTCCAGGCATTAATTGTATCGCTTTTAAAATATCCACTTCACCCATAAACGCAGGCAAACTTTTTATCTTATCCATACTCAAATCAATCTTACCCATATCGGTACTTCGCACATTCTTATCCGACTTTTCGGCACTAATGGTAATTTCTTTTACCTCAATAATTTTATCAGAAAGTTCAATGTTTTGAACAATACTTTTGTTGAGGTTTACTTCAATAATTTTTTGCTGTTTGCCCAATGCATCAATCGATAATTTATAAGTATTTTTGGTTAAGGAAATGGAGTAAAAACCATATAAGTTGGTTTGTGTAGCCTGGGCTTTGTTATCAATATTTGATATGGTTGCACCCACAAACGATTCGCCAGTTTCGGCATCTTTTACATAGCCGCTTATCGTAAATTTTTGTTGTGCAAAGCCATTTTCAACAACCAACAAAAAAACTACAACAATTACATTTATTACTTTAGAGAAATACATAAAACCCACAACACATTTTCACCTGCACTAACATATATAAATTGATAATTGTTTTTGGATATTTAATTGAAACGAGGTTATAATAACAGAAAAATTCTTTTTGTATTTATTTGCTGAATCATTACAACAGTAAAGTATTGATTAGTACAACCAATTTTTTGAAAGAGCTAGCGTCACTTTCATGCAAAGCATATCAATTCGATATTTTAATGATACAAGCGTTTTGTTCATCTTAGCGCCAAGTACTTTTACGGGGTTAATTTTTATTGATGTAAAGTATTCCTGACGATTGTTTAAAAGAATTTTGGGCAACCATTATAAACTGTTAAAAGAGTTATAATTTGATGAATATCACAAATGCAAAAAGTAAAATTATGTTTATTTGCCAAGTAAAGTCCTTTAAAACAATGATAAACAAAACTAAATTAGCTGCAGCAGCAGTGATTGCTTTCATATCCATACAAAATTTTTCGTGTACAAAAAGTGTAGCTGTAAAAGAGCCTTGTTTTGAGGAGGACGTATTGCCTATTTTTGTTTCAAAATGTTCTATGGAAGGCTGCCATGGTGCTGGAGGCGGTAGTGGCAGAAAAGGTGGAAACCATGGATATAACCTTACAACTTACGATGGAATTATGAAAGGCGTTAAAGCCAATCATCCGCTGCAAAGCTCTTTATTTAAAAGTTGCAACGGACTTAATCCTACAATGCCTCCAACAAAATCGGAGCGTTTAACCCGCGAACAACTAAGTACAATAAGATATTGGATAAATATGGGCGCACCCAATACCACCAATTGTAGTGGCGTTAATTGTGATACAACTGCCAACACATTTGCTACCACTATACAACCTTTACTAAAAACAAATTGTGTTGGCTGTCATAATGCAAGCACAATGCAAGGCAATATCGATTTGTCCACTTATACTGCAGTATATGATAATGCCATCAACTCAAAATTAGTTGGAAGTATAAAACAAGTTGATGCTAAGTACAAAGCAATGCCGCCAAATACAAAGCTTAGTGCATGCAGCATTGCCAAAATTGAAAGTTGGGTGAATGCTGGAAGCAAAAACAATTAATTTTTTTTTTGGTAGGTTTTAATAATTAAAAAGCATTATTAGTTTTGCTCAACTAATTTTAAAAACAAACACCAAAAAAATTCATGAAAACAAAAGCAATCCTTATCATCGTTTCAATTTTATTTATTACCTTATCTTCAAAGGCAAGTACAGCCGACTTATTTAACTATAACGAAACCACTATTGAGCAACAACTTAATGTTGTAACAAATGCTGAAATTGAGTTTTTAGGCAATGAACAAAATGCATCTTCAATTATTGAAAAAAACCATTTGGTAAATTTAATTGCCAAAAGTGTTGATGTAAGCGAAAAAACAGATGTGGGCTTGTTAAGTTTTGTTGCTGGTTGTTGCCTAGGGCTGCCAGGTGCTGCAGTTGTATCGTTGCACTATTATTATAGTACAGGCAATATAGCTGATGGTCGCGAATCATTAAAATTTGGAATTATAGGTGTTGTTGTTAGAATTGTTGTCTACGTTTCTGATTACTATTATATAATTGTCAATGCTGGAGGTTTCAATATTTAATCTTTAATATTAATTCTAATAAAAAGATTTATACGTTGCTAACCAACAAAATTAGCGCCTTAGTCTAACTAGTTCTCACTATTTTTCAAAAAACAAATTACCTGCAAAGTATCCTGCATCAAAACTTGTAATGGCTTCACCAGTGTATTTGTAAACATAAACTTTGCTAAAGTTTTGTCCAGCTTTCGAATCACTTACGTATACATTTTCATTGCTAGGATTTATTGCTAAACCATACCAAATCTTAGGTGCGCTACCATCAATTAAAAAAGTTGTTGGCAAAGCCTTATCATTAATATTAAGCTTATACACATGTTTGCTGATGTAATATAAATTATCGCCATTTTTATTGATGCACATTTTTGAAGGCATGGCATTGTTAGCAAATTCAAATGTTTTGATAATGGCTTTTGTTGTTGGGTTTATACAGTAAATATACTTGTGCTCATTAGTATAAATGCTGGTGCACATAACCCAAATATTGTTGTTTATATCTTTTACTATTGCATCGGCACCCTTGGTTATTCCTATGCTATCAGTTATTGCATCGGTAGTTACATCAACCACATATAAGTAGTTTTTTTTATAATTAGTGATATAGGCAAGGTTGTCAATCAATAGCATTTTTTCTGTCCAACCGTTGCAACTTATTGTTCCGGTTTTTGTAAATGTTTGGGTGTTGATGATATGTATAGTGTTGGCTACATAATCAGAAACATAAGCTTTGTTGTTTGGTAAGTCCAACATATATCGTGGAGAAAGCAAATCATTTATTTCGGTAATTTTTACAAAGCTGCTATCCAACACAATTATTTTGCTGGCATTGTTCACTACCAAAAAATAATTATTGCCAACTTTGGTAATGCTCTGCGGCACCGAGCCTAACACAGCATTGGGGTTTTTGTATTTAAAATAATTGTCCGACACAACACCTTGAGTTTCGTCGTAAAGAGTTATTGATGAATTGTCGTTTGGAAAAATTCCTTCGTTTAACACAAATGCTTTTGAGTAAGTTTTTGGCAGCACCGGCGATGGCACCTGCAATTGAGGACGCTCCTTTGTGCAAGAATTTAACAAAAAAATAATACTTATCAGTTTTAAAAACTTCATCATTTATGTTTCTCTGTTTTGTTTTCCATTACAATATCACTTCCTGCTTTAGCATGTATGCGCACATTCAACAACCAAGTTAAATTATCGTGCTTATTGCAAAGTAAGTTCAGTTCATTTAAAACATTGGTTCCTTCTTCAAAGGTGCATTCAATAACAGTTTCGAAAGGCGTTACAGTGGTTTTATAATTGTATTTTTTGATGATGGCAATTGCTTCGTCAATCAATTCAAAGTTTGCATCGTTGTTCAGGGGCACCAACTGAATGCCCATATTTATGGTATGGTTAGCTTTATTACTCAATGTTTTTGAGAACAAATAAAACTAATAAAATCAAGAATGAAGTAATATAGAAAAATCAAAATGAATCTATTCTTTCACGAACTTTGAGTAATCAACAGTTTTATCAGAACTGATTTCCAATGCATAAATTCCGTTTTGTGTAGAGAGAAAAAAATTTTCACACATCTCTATAGGAATATCAAGCAAAGGAAACTTAAATTTATAAAAAAAGCAGCCTCACACACTGCAAGGCTGCTTTGGATTACTACAAGTATTGCTACAAGAGTAAAGAGGAAGACCATACTACAACACGCGGCAAATAACAACGTTACTATACATTCCTTCGCCCATGATGCCAATAGCTTTTACACGAAAAGCATATTTTTTGCCACTTATTAAGCCGCTAATAATAATGGTGCGTTGTGTTTGAATGGCTATTTGTTTCCATCCATTTTCAGGCAATGCCTCATCATCATTTTGCTCAACCACATAAGCCCTTGCAAACTTAACGGTGTTCCAAGTCGCCTTTAACGATAATGGTACATTGTTATTTGCTACGCTTTTTAAAAGTGGAGCATCAGGTACATTGGCAGGCTCTCTTTCACTTTGGGTGTCGAATCCTGCACTAAGAATAATAGTTCCGTTACCGTTTGCAATGCTGTCCACATATTTACCCATCTGTGTTAAGGTTGCATCCAACAATGCCTCTGCATCGTCCAAATCGGACTTTTGTTGTTTACTACCGTTTAATGCCAACGTCTCAGCATCGTCACAGGTTTTAACTACATCATGCAATGTAGTTAAAGTAGGAAATGGAGCGGGGAAATTTGCATTTCCAGTCATGTTCAACTCAATGGTTTTACCCATTGCTATCTTATCCAAAACATTTTTTTGGCCAAGACGTAGTGAAACGAACTTTTTCATTTCTGTACTGATTGTTGCAACACCACCACCGATAATTTGCCTTTGTGTTTTAGACGATGTTGCGGGTTAATACTGACACCTTACCGTTGAGTAATTTTCATCTCATGCGTAATTTTTTTAAATAATTATTTCGGAACTAAATGGTTGTATTAATTTTTACTTTAAACATCAACCCCCAAATTTTAATTAAGTAAAGGTGTTATCAAATCAGTACTAATTTTAGAATTTTTAATTATTACGAATACCTAAGTAAAAAGGTTTACTAATTTACTGATTTTAACAAAAAAAAGATTATCATAAATAAAACACATCAATGTATCACAACTAACTTCTCACAATCTACCTGCCTGTTATTGATATTTAAGCTAACATAGTACATACGACTTTCAAGTTGTGAAATGCATAAACCAATTACTACTTTATTTTTGCACTAAAAACTTACCCCTGCTTGTAACTACACCATTGCTATGTAATGTATAAAAATAAATACCTTTTGGTAAATTCTTGTTTGCATAATTAGTACTGCTACCAGTAAGTGTAATATCATCTATTACATGTCCCAAAGCATCTGTAATTACAAATGCTATGGGCTTAGTAAACGCATCTGTCTTTATTTTAAAACTACCATTATTAGGATTTGGCAAAATGGAGATTGCTTCATTCTTCGCAATGAAAGGGCTTGCCGTCTCATCCAACAACTCCACGAACACATCATCTACTAAATACTCAGCTGCGTACCAACAATAGTTAACACTACATGTTTGGTTGCCACCTACATATATACCATGACATTGTGTATTATCACGCATATTGCCTATGGTTATAAACCTTTCGGTACCATTGGCAATATAAACGGTGTCTAATCTAGTCCAATCGGTTTTGTTGGTTAAATCTTGATGAAACTCAACTGAGGCTGTAAGCGGTGGCACAGGATAGGTGTTAAGCCCATTAAAAGTAGGCACGGTATCCGAAAAATGAATGCCCATATAATTACATGCTATTATTACACTATCGGCTAAAGAAACATAATACCCTACATGGTATTTTTTGCCTGCAACCAAAGTTTGGCTCAGTTTGCCTATGGCAAAGGTTCTTGCGCCCCCATTTTGCCATATTATACTATCAAAAGTATATTCTAAAATATATCCTGCACCTGAATGTGCATTTTGATAACTGGCTTCATTTTGAGGTACGCCAAATGATGTAGCACAACTATTATAGTACCCCCCCCCCGCCCCCTCTTTGTATCCAATGTTTTAAACTAAATGACCAACTAGGATTTTGTGGACAAGCAATGGTATCTTCAAAATTGCCGTTGAGTACTAGGTTTTGCTGTGCCTTGAGAATGGTTTTGCAAGATAGCGATATAAATAGCAAAAGGAAAGCAGCCCTTTTCTTCATTGTTTGTATAAAATTAATTTATACTTACTTTAATAATAACAGTTTCCTTTTCATCAATTACCTTTAATGTATATAAGCCGCTACTAAGTTTTGTTTTATTAAAATCAATTGCACCGTTATTAGGTGACAAGGTGCCTTCTTCAATAATTTGTCCAGTAATGCTTGTTAGTGCATAATGTATCTGAGCATCAGATTTACAAATAAGCTTAAACATACCATTGTTTGGATTGGGTAACAATTTATATTTTGTAACAGCTTCATTTACAATCACCCCTGTATCATCCACCAACTCCACACTTACATCATCAATGTAATAATATGCACAACATGAATAGCTACTAGGGTCCTGTTCACACGTAATTGTCAAATGGGTTAAAGGGCATAGACTATCAGTATAAAAGTTACCTATTGTAATGTAACTTTCTTTGTTAGTGGCTACAAATGTGTCGCATACTAAGGTCCAATCGGTTTTACTACCTAAATCGTTATTTGCATTATTTTGTATTTGAGGTATATGGTCAATTAAACTTGTATGAGACACAAAAAAACTATCTACCGAAAAATAAGCACCAATGCTATTTGTATAGGAACGTAATGAATCTGCTAAAGAAACATAAAATGAAACCTTATACTTCTTTCCGATAATTAGTTTCTGTAATAATTTTGTTTGAATATATTCTCTTGCTGGTGCGGTACCATTGCAGCGAGTAGTAATACCACAATATGCATTGCCACTTTTTGGAATTTGATACCCTAAATAATTTGTGGGAACAGAATGACTAGAAGTTTGACAAGGATTATAATATCCAAAACCTCCATGCCAGTTTGCAGTAAAATCTTCTAAATAAAAACCCCAATAATTACAATTTGTAGTGTCCTCAAATGATGGATTGGGTACTAAGTTAGGCTGTGCATTAAGTTTGGGATGTATAAAAAACCCAATACTTAACACGTATATACAAATAAAACGTTTCATCATTTCAACGCAAAAAATCTAGTTAATAATAATTTTGAGTATTACCGTTTCATTGTCGTCAACAATTTTTAAGTTATACAAACCTTTTTCAAGATTTACTTTATTAAAATCTATTATGTTATTGCTTGGTTGATTTATTCCCTTTACAATTATTTGACCAGCAACATTTGTTATTTCGCAATAAATTAAAGAGTTTGATTTGCATAGCAATTTAAACACACCATTACTTGGATTGGGTAATATGGAATAAGATGATGGTTGTGTTGCATTAAATTCCTCCATTATAATATTGCTTTCAGATACACCATTATTTGCCCTTCTTTCACTTGTTTTTCTATCAGGAGCTTTTACTATTTCGCACTTATTAATATAATCTGTGTATGGGTCCACGGCATGTAGCATTACCCTTGCCATATACACTGCATTGCCCTCTAAAAGTGGACATAGTTGCGCAATTTCTTTTAGCTTTTCAATTTCTGATGGAATGAATACACTATCCCTCATTTCTGGGTTATTCAAAGCCAGTTCAAATACTTCTTTGTATCTTATTTCGGGTTGGTTAGTTGGTACTATTAATCCCAGTTTGTTAAAAAGTTCGGTAAGTTGGGCTGGTTCTATTGGATATTTTAGCCCACGTTTTATTTCATCAATATACTTTAAATTTCCACCGTCGGCTTCTTGTTTAAATTGGTATAAGGCAAAAATATTTTCCAAATCGGTTTCATCTTTTATTTGTGCATATAAAAATTCTTTACCAAAATACCTGATATCGGCTGTACCGCCTAATTTAATAATACTATCGCGGGCTATGTCGTCATACACATCTAATTTTTCCTGCAAGTCCTTGGCAGTCAAAATACTGCAATTTGTATTGGGATTACTTCCATTGTCAGTTGTAAAACCATATATAATTGAATTCCCACTAGATGTAGTAGTAATTTTGTTATGAGTAAGTGAGGCGCTGATAGTTGGATTCATAAAAAATTTGTTTAAATTCCCTTTTACATTACTAAAATCTGTATGCCAAGAGCCTGGCACAATATTCCAATAGTTGTCGTGTGCGTTATCGGGTCTGCCTTGATTACCAATAATTACACCATTAACACCATTTATAGTTAAATCAGGCCCTCCCAAATATAATCCACGGCATGAGCTTTGGTTTATGTAATTGTTTTTAAAACTTGTAAGATTACAGTTTCCTAGAAACTCAAAAGGGTCGCCAATTTCTATATTTGGGTGATTGGGATTATAGGGGTGTGTGGTAAGTGTTTGGTCACAAACTTCGTTACCACAAATTGTGCTATGAAAACTAGCTGCAACCCTAATTCCACTTTGCATCCAGTTTGCCCATGTATAAGGCCATGGAGCTGTGCTTGAAACCTTATTGTCAGTTACCCAAGCAAGGTGACATCCAGATAAGCTTATACCATTACAGTAATCGGTTAAATTACCGTTACTATCATATATGCCAGTAATATCAGAAGATACGAAAACGTGATTATTCCAAATATGTGGTATAAAGCAATTGGTTAAATCAATACCATGTCGTGCATCTACAACAATGTTATCACGAACATAAATTGAGGCACCAGGGAAATCATAATTTGGATTTAGATTTACTAATTCTTCAATTATAATTCCTTTGTAATTAGCATTAATACCATGCTGGTATGAAGAATTAGCAAATATTTGATTATCATTTATTTCACGACTATTAAAAGGTAATGAAATTTCATTGGTATTTAAGTAACTATAAATTCCAATTCTTGAATCTGAAATTGTATTATTATTAATATGAAATCCTCGATTATTAACTTGCTGTAGTTTGATGGCAAAAAATTCACTATTATTTATGGTATTATTTCTGATATAACAAGGGTTTAAATTGCCTCCAGCAAAAATAGCTGATGCGCAATTTGTAAAGTAATTAGGTCCATTATATCCAATTTTACATATTCTATCAATTGGCAAAAAAGCAATAGGAGAGTTCCATAAGTAAATACCTTGTCTAAGGTTTTCAAAATGAGAATTATCACAATTTAAACCAGATGAGATAGCCTTAATGCCCCAGTTTGCATCACTAATTCTTACCCCATTATCAAATGTTGCTAGTTGACAGTTATATATGTTAAAGGCTAATAAACAGGGTTGGACGGTACTAGAGGTGTATGGAGGAGGTATTAAACCAGATTTATGAAAGTTTCCATTACTAACAGTAACTAATGATGCATTGGCAGAAACATGTTGTAAATTATTATCAAAATCAGTTAGCATACCTGATATATTTAGAGTACCTGAGTTAGCAATTTGCACAGCATAATTTCCGCCTCTTATTTTAGTATTTGTAATTTGTACTGTGTTATAACCAGCAGTTGCTTTGATGCCACTATGTCTATTGAAACATTCCTTTATCTCTGAGTTATTTATCGTAATGCTTTTATTAGCATCCATATATATGCTTTTACTATCTTCTAAGGCAATATGACAATTATTGAACACTATGTTTTTATCGCATTCTAAAGCACCAAGTAAAGTACCAGTGTTGGTAGTATTATTAATTAAGAATGTTTGATTTGTAAAAGTATAGGTATTATTTGCATAGGTTGCTGCTGGTTGGTTTGGCAAGGAAGGAATACTTATTTGGCTTAATTTATCAACTGATAATGTAGGCATTAAGGTACAACAAATCTGAACAATTATAGTTACAAATTCATGACGACAATTAACATCATTATAAACTTCAAAAATTACTGTCCCACCATAATACTGATTAAAGATGTTCCAATTTATTGAAACGCTATTACTACTTAATTGAGAAAAAACACCAACAGGTAGGTTAGTAGTGGTAATGCCATTTATTGATTGGAGATTAATGAATGATGCAGCACTAGTATATATCTGCGTTCCGCAAGCTGTATAATAATTTTGAGCACCAATGCTAGAAGTTGATGTAATTGTTAAATCAACAGGTGCAATGTTAACTAGTTCCGAATAATAAGCACCATTTATTTGATTGAAATATGTTATTGTATAAGTACCAGTCTCTAGCCCTGAATAAGTAAATTGAGTAGTATTAAAAGTAGCTGTGGTGCATGCAGTGCAACTTGTAAGGTTACTTGATAAACTAACCTCAATATTATTGTTTTGTGGGTTGTCAATAGCAATACTGCCTAATGTTGTACCGCAAATATTTGTTACTACTATCGGTGTTTGCATACAGCAATTTGCTGTATTTAAAGATTGAATGATATCACTTAGTGGCGGAATTGGTGGATTTGTGGATCCAGAGACATTAACGTTTATAGGTAAATTTTCTAAATGATGGTTACAAATATTATAAGCATCAAAATTTGCTGTATTAATTAATTTACTTTGGTTGCTAATACTTGCAGTACATAGAGACTTACTTAACTTAAAGTATATTTGTATGGTTAATGTTCCGCCAGGTTCAATATGTATTGATGAAAATTGTAAACTACTATTTACGTATTTGTAACTTGGAATACCCAACCATTGCTCTAAACTAAATGATGGTGTAGGATTTAAAGTACCACTGCTACCAGGTGTAGAATTAGAAGTTGCATTTTGATAGATAAGTCCTGTGCTAAAATTTAGGTTTAAGGTGCTGGCATCAAAAGCTGCTGTAGTACCATCAATGGCAGGATTACCTAAAGGATTTCTTACTGTGAGTGTCCAAATTAATTGGCAACTTGGGGCATCTGCCGAAAAATTATTTGAGATATTTAACGAAGTAAGACTTGGAGGTGTAACCTGAAAAGTTTTTGGAGTACTACAAGATCCGCAAACAGTAGCATTGGGAGTGTTGTTAACAAAAGCGGTTAATTGTGGTTCACTACAAAATACTTTCCATTCAAATAGAATCTGAAATGATTCGGTTAAACAACCCGCTGGTGTACCACCAGTAACATTAATTTGCAAATGAGCATTTGGTGATAGTGTGTTATTATAAATAGGCAAGCCAGTAATCTGATACCAGCCATTTGTAACAGTAAGAGGGGTTGTGGATGTACCATAGGTAAAAGCACCTAAACTTACAAGAGGAAGAGGAAATCCTATTACTGTCATTTTTAATGCTAAAGGTAACCCTTGTGTTGCAGCCGAAGGCATCGATAAAATAAAATCGTAAAAAGACGAACCACTAGCAACATTAATTACACCAGCATTTTCGCCAGGGAATCTGGCAACGTTGGTGCAGGTAATGGAAGCAGGAATACCACCTGTAGGTACGCTATTGATTGCAACTGGAGTTATATAGGGATTAAAATCAGATGGCATACCAAAGCCTGTATTCAAATAAGCATATCGGTTAATATTAAAGGCTGCTGGTGCTGTAAAATTATCATTTACATCAACATTAGTACTTGAATTTGGGCAATCCTTATTTAATGAAAGCACTAAACCTTGGTGGTTGTTGGTATTGGTCACTCTTTCTAAGGTGGGTAAAAGAGGTGGGTTATTTATTGCTTGATTCGAAAAAGGACTATTGCTATTGTAATTGTTGGGGTTTGTATTCGTACCAGACAATACAGTATAATCATTAACAGCAATTAAATTGGTTGCAGTAATTTGATTGGGCCACTTAGTAAGAGGACGAAATTCATAAGGAAAATCATCAAAGCTGCCATTACCCCCAGAGTGACTGATACCTATGGCTGAACCAAACTGACAAGGTGCATTAGTAGAATTTACAGAACCGACATTTACACCACCAGTGCCGCCAATACCACCTATTAATATTGGTCCACTTTGCAAATTAGCCTGTTCTACTGTAACAACTGGAATAAGAACATAAATATTCTGCCCCCGTATGTCGCATGAGGTATTATTGTTTGGTGTTGTACCAGTTGATATTGTACTAAACTGGCATTGAATTGGAAAGATGGTGTTTGAAACTGGAGTTGTTGCCATAACTCTTAAATTCAATTCTAAATCAATTCTATAAACAATGGTGTTTATGTAAATACCTAATGATTGTAACTCCGCATCAGTCCACTCCAATTTACGTAAATAATTTGGTGCATTCAAAGGTGAATACATTCCAGATTGAGGTGCTGATAATGGTTGTGACCCAGTAATAGTAATTGGACTTCCTCCTAATGGGGTAAATATTGCAGTATAACTAACAGTTTCAAAAAGATTTGGAAAACTGCCGTTAGAAGTGGGGTACATTAATTCAAACGCAAGCGAGTTATGAGTTTTGCATGTTGGACACCCTTCATTTTTAGTATAATTCATATCGCCTGTTGCTCTTACCCTAAAAATATCATATGGATATACTCTTCTTAATTGTGTATTTATTTGAGTTTCATTTAATGCGAGTGAAGGACCATGTAAATAGCCACTTAAATCAGATATGAATGATGTTCCTGCTGCATCATTATTATATGAATTTTCATTTACCCAACCAGCCGTTGTTCTTTCGATGGTTAAACCAGCGCGAATACCCACTGGTTTTGGACACAAACCACTACAATGAATCAAAACATCTATATTGTTACAGGCTAAATTTTTTACTCGTGAAGGACAAGCAGCATTGCAAACAGCTTGAATAGTAAGTTCATAATTCATATAACCTTGTCCATTATTTAAGTTTGGGCAAGCAATATCTTCTAGTCCAAAATCAAGTAAATATGAATTATTAGTAAGTGTAGGGTTGATGGTAGTTGGTAAATTTATTATATAACTATTAGTTGTTAAATCATATGCCTCAGGTGATATTGTTTGTGCGAAACCATTATGAGACAAGTTAATTGTACCACCAATAAAACTTCCTAAATAATTTAATGCTCCCCCACTATTTGTAGATGCCGAGCTTAGCACTGCTCTATAAGTAAAGGTATTAATACATGGGTTACCAGTAGAGTTTGATATTTGAAAGGGTGACTGTGCTGGTATATTGAAGTTACAACTAAAAGTTTCTGGAATAGTTGGAGTACCACTTTCCATATTTGGGGGAAAATCCAAAGTAGGAGAACTTGTTATGGGTTGATTTGAAGGTGAAGAAATATTAGTGAGTAGACATTCCTTTGTAGTTTCATTACTAAAAGGACATGCATTTTTCCACTTAAATTTGATTTTATTGTTTACGTCGTTAGGCAATGGTGTGAGCTGGGTAGGAGCATCGGGGCATGTTGTATTTTGCAAAACTTCATTAAGCACAACACGTAAGGTCAATGGTATATCACCCACTAGAGG
>Ga0214921_10000818_pt1 | contig 55399 bp, 64 predicted proteins | sample LL1505_MetaG_FD_177992 | JGI IMG/M metagenome (GOLD analysis project Ga0214921, IMG submission 177992) | Freshwater microbial communities from Lake Lanier, Atlanta, Georgia, United States - LL-1505 | ecosystem: Environmental > Aquatic > Freshwater > Lake | place: USA: Georgia | collected... | reverse complement strand
AACCAGTAAGTCATATACGGGAACAGCCAGCAAGTCTCCTGTAACGTCTGCAACATCGACCGGCACCGCTACCGCGGCTTCTAGCAAATCTTCTACCGATACTGCTACGGGAACAGCCAGCAAGTCTCCTGTAACGTCTGCATCATCGTCAGGAACTGTTTCTGCGGCTTCTAGCAAATCTTCTACCGATACTGCTACGGGAACAACCAGTAAGTCATCTACGGGAACAGCCAGCAAGTCTCCTGTAACGTCTGCATCATCGTCAGGAACTGTTTCTGCGGCTTCTAGCAAATCTTCTACCGATACTGCTACGGGAACAGCCACTAAGTCATCTACAGGAACAGCTAGCAAGTCTCCTGTAACGTCTGCAACATCGACCGGCACCGCTACCGCGGCTTCTAGCAAATCTTCTACGGATACTGCTACGGGAACAGCCACTAAGTCATCTACGGGAACAGCCACTAAGTCATCTACAGGAACAGCTAGTAAGTCTCCTGTAACGTCTGCATCATCGTCAGGAACTGTGACAGCAACTTCTAGCAAATCTTCTACGGATACTGCTACAGGAACAGTCACAATGACAGCGACAACGACAGGAACTGTGACAGCGGCTTCTAGTAAATCTTCTACCGATACTGCTACAGGAACAGTCACAATAACAGCGACAACGACAGCTGGCACAAACAGTAATTCCCCATCACAGACTTTGACAACATCGTCTGGATTCACAAACACGGCGACTGCATCGCAAACTTTCTCAACTACAAGCACATCAACGCTATCACCGTCTCTTTCTTCGTCCTTTTCTCCAAATCCCACCATTTCTTCATCTATAATTGCACCGTCGCCCCAGCGTGTATTATTCTATTCTCCCTATAATATACCAGCTACGAATCCTTCTCAGCTGCAAAGCGCAGCCTTCATCACCAGCCTCCATCAAACTATTCAGATACAAATTACACAGCAAACCGCCATACAGCCTATTGCAGTCATAGTCAGTGTGCAAAACAATAGCGCGTGTAGCATCACCACCGGTCTGCCTCCCGATAACTTCTATGTATGTGTCGTTACACCAGTAGCCATTACCTGGCAACCAACACCGCAAATATTAAGTGCAATTCAGGTTGGTGCGACAACTCCAACTCCACCCGACATCAACAGCCAATCCAGTTTGATGCCGGCAATTATCGGTGTCGTTCTTGGTGGAATCGTCCTGGGTCTTGGAGCAACCACGTTATTTTTACTACGACGTTATAAGAAAGCCAAGAAGGAAAAACAGATTGTCCGCGTATTGGTGCCCGTCAAGCCACTCGAAGCCAAACCAAAAAGTCAGCTCAGTGAGCTTATCCCAGCACGCTCTGCCTATTCCGCAGAACCAGTTCAGACAGAAAATCCGATTATGCGTTCTCCATTATTCAAAACGGAAGTGCCACCGTCGCACGCTGACGTGCCTGAAATGGGTCTTGGTCTTGGCCTTGGTCCTGGCCCTGGCCCTGGGCAACCGCGTCTTCACCGCCGTGCATCGATTGCAACATTCCTGCCTCGACAAGTTCCGACCTTACAGCGAACTTCCTCTATTCGTCTGCCACCGCCTTCCTCACTTCCTAGACGCGACCAGGTTCCCACATCTGTTCGCAGAATCGGCGGACCTGCACCTCCTCTCACAAATCCACACGCACAATCTAGTCGCAAAATCGGTGCCGCGCCGATGCAGGCACCGCGTGTCCGTGTGGTGAAAGCAACAAATTCCGCAGAAGTGGCTGCAACTGCAGTCGGACCCAGTCGCAATTCCGTTACGCAAAGTAAATCCATCCGTTCTCTTATTAATAAATTTAATTCGGCAAAGGACGTTATGAATATGAGCCATGCCCCTCAACAGATTCGTAGAATAAATACGGTTCGACACGGACAACTACCCGCAGAAACACCGGTGTTGGCACCAACCAGACAAACCGCACCAACGATGGTCGTGGTTGAGCCGCAAGCTTCTTTCCAAGAACCTACTGAGCAGAAATCTCAATCATATGCAGTCGCACCGGCTCCTGCACCTGTGCCGGCCACTGCGGTAGAGTCAGAGCCATTTGAAACAGCGGAAGCCAAAGAAGAAGAAGTCGCAGGACCAAAAACTGTTATATTATCCGACGACATTCTCACAGAAGATACACCGTTGCCACAGCGTTACGCCACAACAGAGTTGGACGAAACCACTGGACGATTTGCTCATGGTCCGCAACGGATAGGTCAGCGGGCATAGGTGTCTGCGGCGACTGCAAACACTGACGCCATTGTGCCGCCCCACCCCGCGGAGACCACAAATAGAAACCCCATTCTCCCTGAAAACTCGGTATCAACGTGTGGTAAAACACGCCCTGGTATTCCAGAGCCGCCGACACCCGCGAATAACCTTCTCCTATGTTGCCCCACGGACGCACCGGCCCACAGTGCGTGACCAGAACACCGTTCGGCGACAAACGGCTCTTCATGGTTGCCCAGAAATCATCTGAATAGAGCCATCCCGTTTCACCGTCAGGATCCGGCAGGTCCAACACAATACAATCATACTGTCCTTCTAGAGTAGGCAGAACAGTACGAATGTCTTCCCAATAGACAGATAGACGCGGGTCAAGCCATGTCTGTTTATTCAGCCAGCCCAGATATGTCTGACACAACATCACGGCTTCCATATCCCAATCCACCCAATCCACTTGTCCTACGTGTGGCCACCGCATCACTTCACGCACAGTTGCTCCTTCTCCGCCACCAACGACGAGGACCCGTAGCTCTGCTGCCGTATAGTGCGTGTGGTGCTGTGCAACGGCAAGTCGTATTGCGGGATGTATCAGTGTCTCATGATATATCCGTTCGTCGGCGGAGGCACTCTGTAGTTCGCCATCCATGAACAGCATCTGTCCGTATTCGGGCGAATCACCGATTGTGACCTGCACACCTTTCGTGGTCGTGCCTGACCATACTGTTTTATTCAAACGATAGATTGTCTGTGCATCGGATTCGGAGTTCTCTTTGAATTCCATCGGGTAGCTTGCCTGTAACACTCATGCGCCAAAAGTCAGTCATTTTTGCGGGCCTCATGATTCTGCCGCAAAGTGGCGGCGACAGACAGATTCATACTGTTCTGCTCCGCCTACCTGGACTTGAGCTCCTGGCTCTCCTGGCTCTCCTGGCTCTCCCGTCTTCTCAGCGACCCCCAGCCGCCGCGTAAAGATTGCCGCAGTTCCATCGCCACACCGGCGACACACCGCCGTCAGTTTCGTCACGCTGTCGGCCAACGGAATCAACATCAATATATCTCCAAACGGCTTACGCCGGGCATCTCCGTCCAGACCCACGACTGTCACGTGTTTCCCATAGGTATCTACGGCGGCTTGAACAAAGTCGTAAAGACATCCCCGAAAGAACTGCGCTTCATCGATGACGACCGCAGAGGCATTCTGAAATGTCCGCCATCCCAGAATATCTCTCAAACTATCTATTCCCACAGATACCGCCGCTTCTGACACCTGGTCATGATTCACGATGGCCTCTGTTGCATAGCGGGTATCAATATTGGCGGTCAGAACAAGAACAGGCCGCCCCAAGACACGCTGCCGCCGCACAACACGCTGAATTTCCGTCGTTTTTCCCGCAAACATAGGTCCAAGAATAATCGTTAGGCTCATTCTGTGTGACATCACTACACGCTTTGTATGGTCAAATTTGCTGTTGCAATCTCCTGATTTTGATTCCGTGTCAGAAGCCCCAAACTTGACAGCGCGGTAACCGCGGCCTAAAAACAACCAAGGAAAGCAGGTATGCCGAGTTTAGCTCACAGCTCCGAAACCGAAGCAATCGTCGGCATCCAATTCGGTGTCTTCAGCCCCGACGAGATAGTGCGTCGCTCCGTCGTTGAAGTCACCAGTCACAGCACACAGGAAGGGAAAATCGCGGGTCTCTCCGATCCGCGCATGGGCGTGCTAGAAAACGGCAAGCTATGTCGTTCCTGTGGCCAAAACAATCACGGCTGCCCCGGCCATTTCGGTCATTATCGGCTGGCCCGGCCGGTCTATTCTATTCAGTTCTATCCCATGCTGCTCAAGATTCTCCGTTGTGTCTGCATCAAGTGCGCGAAGCTGCTCATTAACAAGGACACGGCCAAGGCGTTGCGCAAGTCCAAGGGTGAAAATCGCTGGAAAGCGGTGCTTCTGGCCTGTCAGGATGTGACCCGTTGTGGAGAGCGCACGGAAGACGGATGTGGTGCACGACAGCCGCATCGGTATAACGATGAGGACCTATGTCGGATTGTGGCCGAATGGAAGGACATGGTTGTGCCACCAGTAGATTCTGCATCTGCATCTTCGGTAGCAGTAGCAGCGGCAGCACCAGCATCGAATACTCTCCGTCGGTTTCTGGAGCCAGAGTATGTCCATCGTCTGTTGCGTCGTATCACAGATGAGGATGTAGATTTCATGGGCTTCAGCCGCATGTGGTGCCGTCCTGACTGGATGATGAGCACGGTGTTGGCGATTCCGCCTCCCCAAGTGCGTCCCTCTGTGCTTCAATACAACAACCAGCGTTCAGAAGACGACCTCACACAGAAGCTGATTGATATCGTGAAGACAAACGCACATCTTCAGGACCTCATCACCAAGGGCAATCGTAAGAAAGCCATTGATGAATGGACCGCAGTTCTCCAGTATCACGTGGCCACGCTGGTGAATAATGAGATTCCTGGTGTTGCGCAGAGTGCCCAGCGTTCCGGTCGGCCGCTCAAGTCTCTCCAGCAGCGTCTGGGAACGAAGGAGGGTCGCATCCGTAACAATCTACAGGGCAAGCGTGTGGAGTTCTCTGCACGTTCAGTCATTACGCCAGACCCCAACATCTCGGTAGAAGAGCTAGGTGTGCCTCTCAAGGTCGCCACGAATCTCACATTTCCTGAGCAGGTCACGGCCATGAACATTGACCGTCTTTACGCACTGGTCCAGAACGGTCCCGATACCTATCCTGGTGCGAAGTCCGTGCAGCGCGCGGATGGACGCATGATTAGCCTGAAGCACGTCAATGCCAAGACTATTCAGCTCTACGAAGGCGATGTGGTCAATCGGCATCTGCTAGATGGTGACCCCGTGCTCTTCAATCGTCAGCCGTCGCTGCACCGCATGTCCATGATGTGCCACCGCGTCCGCGTTCTGCCATACAGTACGTTTCGGCTGAACGTTTCGGTCACAAAACCCTATAACGCTGATTAACTCCGGTTACAAAGTTGAAGAGGCGCCACCTCAAAAATCTATATTATACAAGTAGCAATGGGCAGCCACGGAAGCCCCGGCAGCATCTACAAACTCACTTGTGTCCCCACCAGCAAGTGTTATGTGGGTCAAACACGCGATACGAAGACAAAAGCAGGGCGTCCCTACGCCTATGGTGTCACGGGTCGCTGGAATGACCATTGTAGTTGCCCGGCTGCAACCCCTCTTGGGTTGGCAATCGCGGAATATGGCCGTGAAGGATTCATGGTTGAGACACTGGAAACCAATGTAGCCGATGAGCGCTTAGATGAGCGTGAGGCCTATTGGATAACAGCTCTCAATACGATGGTTCCTAATGGCTATAACAAGATGCGACATGGCCGTTGTCGTCATCGCGAAGAATCTACGCTGTCGGAGTTCTATGTACCAACTACGGTAGGAATCCGATTACGTCAGATAAAGCGCGATGGTGCACCACATCTTATCTATGCCTATCTTCTTCAGGAGAATGGCGATGAGATTCGTGTGGTATTCGGCCAAGGTAATACCAGTAATTACGCAGAGGCAGTCGCCGATGCACAGAAATTCCTGGTAGCATTTTCCGCGGTGCCGATTGAGGCAGACCCCCGTATCCTTGACCCTGGCGCACCCGAATACGCTGAAAGGCTTGCGCGGTTTGATGGTTCAGATATCCATCGAATTCGCGTGGCCAAGTGGAATAATCTGTGTGCGGTCCATGTAGATAAGGAACGGGTATGCTTCGGCGGCAAGCTATCCACATTTGAGCAGGCGACAGCGAAGGCGCTGCAGTTTGCCCATGCCCTACTTGAAAAACATCCAATGGCGCTTCTAATCAACGATGTATCAAAGTCAGCAACAGGTGGCTGCCTTCCAAGTTGAAGTGAAAACTTGGTCGGGAAAACAGTGTAATCACTTCCGCATGGTGTCTGTTACTCATCCAGACATCAGCGATATAACCATCTAGTTTCGGATTTCATCTCTGCGGTTCCTTTGAGTGAAATCCTTAGCAAGACCGTCAAATTCAGGGAAACCCCTAAAGCCATCAGATACCAAACTAGCGGAGAAAGACCGCTGGACTTGTGCTTCCATCGCACAATGGTAACAACTCTGATTGATACGAAGTGAGCCGCTGGGGCTTACTGAGAAATGGGCAATCCTGAGCCAAGCTTGTCGCGTTCCAGCGACTTGAAGGTGCAACGACTTGACGGCGGTCGGTTCCTGTATCCCCTGGATATAGAGCTTAAGGTAAAGTCTACTCCTGAATGAAAATTCAGGTTTGTGACGTAAACACGTCACGGTTTGATGGAGATGAGATGAACCTACACGCCCCACAATCCGTGGAAGCCGCCACGGAGTTGCGGGAAATTGCCGCGGTCGGCAAACAAATGATCTCACCCAAGTTGAGTAAGCCACTGGTCAGTGTGGTGCAGGACACTCTGGTGGGTGTCAATCGCCTCACGCGCCCGACCGAATTCTTTAATCGTCGCGAATTCATGAATCTGATGATTCACAGCAAACGCTGGGATGGCCGTATGCCGCCGCCGGCCAAGACCGACCCGGTCCCTCTCTGGTCAGGTCAGCAGGTCGTCAGCTGTCTGCTGCCGTCGGTCTATATCAGCATGGGCAACAAGATGTGGGACAAGACAAAAGGTAAGTCGGACCCGAACTATGTACAGATTGCGAACGGGCAGATTCTCAATGGTATTCTGGACGGCGATATATTCGACAAGGCTCTGATGCATATTCTCTATAACGACTTCAGCCCCGAGATGACGGTAGATTTCCTGGATTCGCTTCAGGCGGTGGTCGCGACGTATCTGCAGAATTCGGGCTTCTCCGTGGGCATGTCCGATATTATTGCGGATGCCGACACGCTGGCGAAGATTGATGAGGAATCCGAAACTCTCAAGAAGCGCCTGGAGTCGCTCCAGCTCCAGGTGCACATGGGTCTCTTTGACAATCCTACGGGTCGCACGAACCAGGAGGAGTTTGAGAGCCGCGTATTCCAGACGCTGAACAAGGCGATTGAGGCTGCGGGCAAGACGGGTCTCAAGTCTCTGGCCGCGACGAACCGCATGGTGAACATGGTCAAGTGCGGATCCAAGGGCTCTGACCTCAACATCGCCCAGATGATTGCACTTCTGGGGCAGCAGTCCATTGAGGGCAAGCGTATTGCCTACGGCTTTCAGGACCGCACGCTGCCGCATTTCAAGCGCTACGACGACGGTGCCGCCGCCCGCGGATTCATCGAGTCTTCCTTCGTGAAGGGACTGTCGCCGGCAGAGTTCTTCTTCCACGCGATGACGGGCCGTGAGGGTCTGATTGATACAGCTGTAAAAACTGCCGATTCCGGATACATGCAGCGTCAGCTTGTGAAGACAATGGAGGACCTGCTAACGTGGCACGACGGCTCTGTTCGTGATGCCGGCAACATGGTGGTGCAATTCACATACGGCGACGACGGCACTTCCGCCACCAAGATTGAGAATCAGCCGATTTCTCTGGCGGAGATGACGGACACCGAAATCCGTAACCGATTCTCTGTAGAGGATGTCGCCGCCGACCGCAGCCAGGCCCATATCACCACCGTGATGGAGGACCGTGACATTCTGGTGCGCAATGTCTTCTACGGCAAGGTCGGTCGCACGGTCCAGTCGGCGGTGCATCTGCCACGTCTCATTGCCAACGCAGTGGAGCAGCTGAAGCTGGACCCGGCAAGTCCCGGTTTTACGCCGGTGTCTGGTGCCCATGTGCTGGATACAATTGACCGTATTCTGAAGCAGACACGGGCAGAGAATCGTCTGTGGGGTATGCTGCTGCGACACCATCTGAATCCACGCGACCTGAAGGCGCTGGGTTTCACCCGTGCAGCCTTTGACTGGCTCGCAGAGCAGATTGTTATCAAACACATGCGGTCCTGGGTGGTGCCTGGTGAGATGTCAGGAATCATAGCCGCACAGAGTCTGGGAGAAACGACTACGCAGATGTCCTGCCAATCGAACACCACAGTCGTGATACAGAACTTGAAAGATTCCACCAAAATGTTCAAAGGGACAATCGGTCAGTTCATCGACGAACAGTATGCCACGAATCCGAAGGCGGTGTTGAATATTGGAGATGGAAGCACACTTCTGGACCTGCCCGCAGAATGGGCCATTCTGGGAGTCAGCACCGACGAAAAGACATCATGGAAGCCGATTTCCCAGCTGAGCCGGCATCCAGCGAATGGTGGCATGGTCCGTATCAAGACCCGCACGGGTCGCAGCACAACGGCCACCCTCAGTCATTCCTTCCTACAGCGCACCGCCGCTGGAATAGCCGAAATCAAGGGAAGTGACCTGCGGGTCGGTATGCGCGTGCCCGTGGGTAACCGCCAGCCCGAAGCACCCAACGCCATCACGTCGTATGGAGGCTTTGCACTGAACCGTGCGTTCGGTTGGCTGTGCGGCATCTATCTGGCCGACGGTTCCTTCAGCGGTAACACGGTCGTTATCTGTAAGGCCCATCCGGTTGTGGAAGAGCGGGTCCGTGCTCTGGCTGTTATCCACCAATGGCCAATCAGCGTTCGGCACTACAAGGGAGCGCATGGTCCGTCCAAGAATACAATCATTCATTCTGTCGAGCTAAAGACGACACTCAAAGCTCTCTGCAGTACCGGCTCCTTTGACAAGCAACTGGCCGCTCCTATCTACGCGGCGAATAAGGAGTTTATCGCGGGACTTCTGTCGGGCTACTTTGATGGCGACGGCAACGTTAACGCAGAGCGTCAGCAGATTCGCGTGGGCAGCCGTTCAGAGGGGCTGATTCGGGACATTGCCCGTCTTCTGCCGGTATGCGGCATCTTCGGTTGTATAAACCAGGAGAAATCCGTGCGCATGCCCGACCGGGTTATGTGGGTTCTCAATCTACCGCGCAGCCGTGCCGCGGATTTCCAGCGCGAAATCGGTTTCCAGCTGCCTGAGAAGGCCGCCGCTCTGACCGAAATCGTGGCCTACAACGACCGTGTGGATGTGTCGTCTTATCGTGAGGATATTGACCAGATTCCGGCCCTCAATCAGGCTATTGCGGAGACGGCCAAGGCACTCAAGATGCCGGGCTACAGCCGTACCTACGGACGCTTTGAGCGGAACAGCGACCTAACGGTGGGTCGGCGGACGCTGGCCAAGTATGTGGCAGCATTCAAGGCGGAGGCCGCGACAGCAGCAGAAGAATCCGAATCCAAAGCCAAAGCGCTAGTCGCCAAGCACATGGCCACACTGGAATCGGCTCTGGCGGCCAATGTATTCTGGGACGAAATCGTTGCATTGGAGTATCTGGATGACCCACAGGAGTTGGTCTATGATTTCACCGTTCCAGGCAACGATACGTTCATGGTGGATGACTCCGTGTATGTCCATAATACACTCAACACCTTCCATTTATCAGGTGTAGCAGCCAAGTCGGGCATGACACGAGGTGTGCCGCGGCTGAAGGAGCTGCTCAAGGTGACCCAGAACCCGAAGGCCACATCGCTGACTATCTTCCTGCGGCCTGACATCCGTAACTCGAAAGAGGAGGCCCGCCGTCTTGCGCAGGAGCTGGAATTCACCATGCTCAAGGACCTCGTCACCACGACCCGTATCTACTACGACCCTCCTTCCTCACCGTCGCTGATTACGGCGGACCAGGATTGGCTCAACTTCTTCAACGAGTTTGAACAGGATGGAGGCGGTGCTGCTGCCGATGCTGAAGAGACAGATGAGAAGAATCCGTGGGTTATCCGTATGGAGCTCAACCGTGAGAAGATGTTTAACAAGAACATCACGATGGAGGACATTAACTATGTTCTCAGAGCAGGAAACCCCGATATCACGCTGGCCTACACCGACCACAACGCGACCCAGATGATTCTCCGTATTCGTCTCTCTGGCGAATCACTTGGACTGAACGACCTTTCCCAGATTAAGGCGCTGCAGAACAGGATACTCACCGGCACCCTGGTGCGTGGTCTGCCGGGCCTCAAATCCGTCAGTTTCCGCAAACTGGCCGGTGACGATGAACAGTATGCCCGTAACCCCGATGCGGATGGCAAGTATGACGTGGTGCCGCAGTTTGTGCTAGATACGCTGGGCACAAACTTCCTGGATGTCATGATTCACCCCGATGTAGATGGCCTGCGACTGCTGAGTAACCACATCCACGATATCTACGACAATCTGGGTATCGAAGCCGCCCGTGCGGTGCTGTTCCGTGAAATCTTCAGTCTGTTTGAGCAACAGGCACCGGTGAACTATCGTCACGTCAATATCCTGGTCGATTCGATGACCAGCCGTGGCCGCATGATGTCGGCGGACCGTATCGGTGTGAATCGCAAGGCGCGTATCGGTCCGTTGGCCAAGGCGTCGTTTGAGCAGACAGAGCACATCATGCGGCGGGCGGCCATGTTTGGAGAGGTGGACCCAGTGACGGGGGTTGCTGCAAACATCATGACGGGTCAGCCGATTCGCGGTGGTACGACCTTCACGCAGGTGCTGTTGGATGAGGCCGCGCTACAGAAGTTCATAACAGAAGCGCCGCCGCCGCGGAAGAAGATTGAGAGGGCACCGCGCCTAGCGCAGGAGGAAGTGGATGCTCTGCTGGAGGCACGTGAGGCACCGGGCTGCCGACAGGTTGATTTGCGCATCCCTGCGGCACTGCCGGCGTCATCATCAGATGCGGCACCTGATGAACTGCCAGAGCTGGAAATTACGTTGGTCGACGAATAGCCGACCAACTACGTTATCGTTTGCTTGTGCAAACGGAAATTACGCTTGTGGATGAGTAATCCACAATACGAATAGCCGACCATCTACGTTATCGTTTGCTTGCTTATAGATAAACTTGGCACGATATCTACAACGAAGGATTAATCAAATCTTTTGTTGTAAATGGAAAGTATCGTATATTTAGTCAACTTACATGTTTTTGTGCGCCACGCGGCGTATTCCCGCAACGCGTGTGAATCCACCAAGAGTTTTATTGTAGGTGAATATATTCTTAGCACCCTGTGTCTGCTTTCCAGCGAAACTTTCTACGACACAACCATTTGCCACGAGATTATCACGGAAATAGTTGGGGCACTCAATGTGATAGTAAGTAATGCATTCACCGACACCATACTGCTGAACGGTTGCCTTATCAGCATACCGCGGATTCATCCATACACCCTTCTTAATCTGGAATGCATGAAGGGGAGAAAGATGGAGGTCCGCCGGTGGTGCATTACGCCCAAAGCTGTGGGCCGCGACTACGTAGGGCGCAGTTACTTCGGTAGCGTTAGCAACAGTTGTGCTGTACGCCTTGATAGAGACTGAACGCCCGTCAGATGTTGTCACGATATCACCTGTGCGGAGTGTCTCAACTGCTTTCTCACCAGACGGTGTGCAGATACGAGTACCGGCAACAAAGCATGGAATATTATTCGCAGAAGGTGCCGTCGAAGTGGTAGTGGTTGGTGCCGTCGAGGTGGTAGTGGTTGGTGCCGTCGAGGTGGTAGTGGTTGGTGCCGTCGAAGTGGTAGTGGTTGGTGCCGTCGAAGTGGTAGTGGTTGGTGCCGTCGATGTGGTAGTGGTTGGTGCCGTCGAAGTGGTAGTGGTTGGTTGGGGCGGGGATGTAATCGAGGCGTTTAAAACCGTCGGCTGAGCGACCAGACGGTAATTGCCAGAGTCAGCGCCGTCAATGGAGAAACCACTAGCGGTTACAGTGAGTCCAGAGCCAACATTAGACTGAGAGAAGCTGCCTGTTCCAGCCACAATACCAACACTATCAGAGCCAAAAACACCCATCAGAGAACCGCCACTGAGAACAGCGTTATCGTTGCCATCATATACTTTGTCTAAAGCAGTTACACCATTGATAGTCAGCGGTGCAGGCGTGATTGTCAGCGTTATAGCACTAGCGTATGATTCAAGACTAGCGTTCTCCGGTGGCATCGCAGTAACGTTGTATACACCCACATCCTTTTCACCGAGAAGTGGTAAACCAGTTTGGGAATATATCCATGTTACATCAACCGAACCGTATTGTGTCGGTAGTAACTGAACGTTACCGTTATATTCTAAAGTTATATCTTGAACGTAGTTTCTCAGATCTACTGTGATACTAGGTGCCGTCGAGGTGGTAGTGGTTGGTGCCACAGTCAAGTCTGTAATACTGGGAATATGTGCTGTGCCAGCAGCGTAGAATGGAAAATATATATCTTGTGCCAGAGGTATATTATCACCAACCGAATATGGAACACTGTCAACTAATATTTGATCATTTCCTAAATACATTAGAATGTTTGATACTACATCTCCAGATTTGGCAGTATATTCCGTGTAATAAGCTACATTAGGAACCAACATATGTATAACGATACCGGTCGTTGCTCCTAATACAATATTACCAGTGGGAGGAGGATTTATCTTTACGTCTGTGGGCAAATCAGGTGATTTCAGATATGGTACAGTCGAATACAGCATTGCTATTTGTGCCGAATTAAGAACTTGGGGTCCTACTGATTTGCTAGCAAGTGATGTTACTACATTGGTGGCAATATCTGTGTGTCCACTTTGTTTTAGACTATTTACAGTCAGTAATATTGATAGCATCCCATTTACATTATCTGCAGCAAGAAGGTTGACCAGATCAGCGACTGCTATACTACTTGTTATTAAACTTTGTGCAAATATTAGGGCATAATTGTATTGCAGGGTTGCGGCAGTCTCAGAGTTTGTCATTGTAGATAAATTATTTTGCAATTCGGAAGCAACCGACAACGTGCACGGCGGTGCAAGGGTAAGTATATTCGAATAATCGCTAAAGGTTGAACCAACTTTTGCTCTTACAACAAAAAACATAAGTGGAGATAGAGACGATACTGTGGTGGCAAAATTAAGATTACCGCCATTATATGTTGTGCTGACCTGTCCTGCTATAGCGTTTGTTAATTCTCCAGCTGTTGATAAGTTGGCTTTATATAATACATGACTATAATAATTACTAACGCTGTATACATGATATTTGATAGTGCCACTCGACACACTGGAAGGAGTCCAAGAAAGTGAAAGAGTTCCATCTGCAGCATACGTGCCACTTAGAACTGGTGTGGTCGGTTTCGATGCAGGACTGACCCGAACAGAATCTCCTAGTCCAGCATACCCTGACTTATTTTTTGGAATTACAAAAAATGTGTAAAATTTCGTGTTGTTTATCGCATTCCCGAAAGCATCCGTTGTAACAGTATACGAATATGTAGCATTTTTATCTGCTACAGCTGCTATTTTGTATATAGGTCTATACTGGTTATCTTGAAACTGCATAACCTGATATACTGAAAGGCTAGCAGCAAGTTCATCAGTTGGAACAGATGGCGCCCACGTTAGATCTACAGAGTTAGTGTTCAATGTTGCTGAGAGATTTAGGGGGAAGTATGCCGGGACATTAGATACAGTAGACATGCTTATACATATGGATTAGAAAATATTTTAGAGCTACTCTATGAATTGGCATCAGTAGTTATATTTTAACATCATTTTCTTCAAGTAAATTATACACTTCCAAACAACAAAATACTTTATAGGCATTGTTTTTAAAAAAGAGTAGATAAACGAAGACGCCATCAACCTAAGGCCATCGACCCGCTACTAAATTATGGACAATCGACCCTACTGGTTACCTCCTGTAGATGCAATTACATCAAGTCCTACGCAGCAACTCCTTATAGGACATGGTGCTCCAATCGCGGTGACATCGCTGCACGATGCGGTTCTGGAAGCGAAAAACGAAATCGACCGTATCGCTCCCGCGGGTCAGTGGGACGACGCGAAAAAAATCACCAACAGCTACGAGTACATATTTTTGTCTTTGCAGCGCCGGATGAATCGGTCTATCAGCGCTATTCAACCTCTGTCCCGTTCATTCTTTAAGATGATTGAACTGTGGGAAACACTGAATATGACCACATCCGCTGCGATTCGCACTGCACATACGGCGGAAGGTCCCGGTGGATTTCTCGAAGCAATCCAGTATCGCACAGGACATCACACGCCGATGACCGCGATGACGCTGCGCTCAACAGAGCGCACCATTCCAGGTTGGCGTAAATCGTCGGCGTTTCTGCAGGCCCACCCCGAACTCACTATCAGCTACGGTGCCGACAATACTGGAAATCTGTATCATGCGGCAAACCAGACAGCCTTTGCCCAAACCGCCACTGCGGGCGGGCCCGTAGATATCTATACCGCGGACGGCGGATTCGACTTCAGCGCCGATTTCAATGGTCAGGAAAACACTGTGCAACGTCTTCTGGCCGCGGAGGCGCTGGCGGGTCTCAATACGTTGGCTATTTCCGACACCAGTATGCTGATTATGAAGGTGTTTGATACCAGCACGCGGGCAACGCTGGAGCTGTTATGGGTGTTGTCATCCTGTTTCAAAAACACCGCACTCGTGAAACCCCACACAAGCCGCCCCGCCAATTCGGAACGCTACTGGGTGGGTCGTGCATTTCGTGGTGCGCCGGCGTGGGTCACCCAACTGCTACTGACGATGGCGACCACAGAAGCGCCAAACGGTTGGGTGCAGTTATTTGCGGAGCCGCCGTGGGAGACACCGGATGGTATGTGGCTGAAATCGATACTGGCATTTCAGCTCAAGCTGGAAAAGGTGCAACTCCAGGCAATCCAGGAAACGCTCAGTTTGATTCGGGCGCCGAGCCGCGAACGAATCAAAAGTCTTTTATTGCGTAACATAGAATCCAGTCGCATCTGGTGCCGCACCTACGGAATACCGGAAAACACTATCTATGCCGATATGTCTGATGCCGCCGTTACAGCGTCGAATCTGGAAGAGGCGTTGGTTCCATTCCCAGCTTCGGTCGCACGTACTCATTCACCAGAACAGTCCCGACCACGACCGACGCATCATGGGTCGACCGCGCCCCCGCCTCAACTGCCTCCAGCTGGCGCAGCATGGCGTTCAGCAGTACCTCTGAGTGTCTTGGGTCGCACACCATCGCAAATAGCTTCGGAAAGCGATCCTTCCAGTGAGCTAGCGCCGTATCATTCTTAGGGTCGGGAGAGGCCTTCACAGCATCAATCATCGCCCGTGCATCCTGTGACGGTTTTCGTGTTCGGATATCGGCATCCATTGCGGCGGCCTCTGCGGGGTCTTCGGGCTTGAATGATTCTAGTTTCTTGCGAAGCGTGGCATCGGCCTGCTGTGACGCCTGTTTGGACATCCTACCGAGAGAATGGCAACTTATTTTAAGTGCGAACCGCAGATGGATAGCCGTTGGTGGAAAGGCCAGTCAGAACAGAGACAGCGGATAACACAACACCGAATCTATAATCCGGAATTACCGTCGGATTATAGCGACCCGGTGCCAACTACCCCGGTTCCGAATCCGCCGTCTCTTGGATTATTGAAAACGGAGTCCTTCTATGTTTCAGGAACAGAGCATGAACAATCTGGTAGCAGCTATACCGGAACGATTATTATTGGTTCGCTGATGGTTATTGCAGGATTTTTAGGGTCTAAACTATATAATTACAATAATTAAGAGATGGAATCGGAGGAGATTGCTCTATTCCATATTGAAGCTGCGCTTGCTCTCACGAGTTATGAATTTATTCGGGATTATTTGGATATGCAGGTAAATATTGAGACGACGACTTCCGTAACAACTGTCAAAAAGGAATGCCGTGGGCGCAAACCGGGTGCTGCAGATGAGGCGCATCGTTGCCATTGGAAGTTACAGGATAATACACAGTGCAAGAATTCTAAACTGGATGGCGGCGACTACTGTAAAACACACAAGAAGCGGGCCTTGATGCTTGCCACAGAGTTTACGCCAGAGTTTACGCCAGAGCCCATTACCGACGACTTGGCCGCCGTCGAGTTTGCTGTCGCTTCTTCTGATGTCTCTGCTTCTTCGTGAGGCGCGTTCTATGAGACCTCCGAACTTTACGACGAGCTCCACCACTGAACATTCCCAACTCAGTCTTACCACTATCTACCGCTGCTAGTTCTTCCGCCAAATCATCCGCAGAAAGTCGGTAACCGCCGGCAAAATACACTGGGCCATCCCGCGGGTCCGTTGCACCACCCGTTGCTCCTACAAACGGAGGACTACCGGCGTTCGGTGCTGTTTCTTCCCAAATGTCGCGCGTCATTTCTCCTGTTCAAGGCGCAGTTTTTTTCCGTTATCTGTTAGCCACTGACGGAGCACCTTGATGTTGCCCTCTTTGCTATGGGTCGTATCAATCTTGTTTTTTTTCATGTATTCACGGAGGCATCTATCCAACTGCGCTTTGGGATAGTAGATTACAACAGTATTTGATTCTGCGATTTCGCGTTCCTTTTCCTCAAGAGTCTGTGGCCGGCGCACCGGTGTATGATACACGATGGGAGTCGAAGTCGTAATGCCCCACCGTTCCCGAACATCAAAGGGAATGAGCTCCTCAAGAGTGCGGGGGCGCTCAACATGGCTAGCTTCATCGCACTCAGACGCTTCATGACCGAAACACGAACATTGAGAGCACCACAGCGATTCGCGCGTCACGCACGGTTTGTCATCATGTATCATCTGAACACGCAGCTTCTGCCAGCACAACGCACAGGATGTCATTGTTTCCTACCGTTACAGAGTAGGCAAGCATACCGGTCAACTTTTTACTTTATCCTAAGTAGGATGCAAATAGCGTTTGCCTTGCTAGCAATACTCTGGTGGATTGCCGTATGGGGTTTGTCGGACCTTCTCACACACGACTGGACGAATAAACAGAAATTCATGTATTACTGTGGATTACTGGTGTTCGTGGGAATAGTAGTATATATCAACCCCAGCATTATCAAACGGCTCTAGCAAAAGTGACAACCCGCGGCTTCACCACCGCACCCCCTCAGCAAGAATGGACCTCTACAAACTGAACTGTGGCGGCATTGTATATCTGGTAGAGCCCAAGACAGGGCGTGCTTTTACATATGATCTGAAAAATCCTACTCCGATTGGTCAGATCATCTGGAAAGATATAAAGGCGCTTCCGCAAATCAAACTGGATGAGAATTGGCGGGAAGTTCTTAACGCCAAGAAGGCGGCTACAGAGACCGCGGTATGAAAAGTTGCCAAGGGACCGCTGCAGCGGCTGCAGTCACCAGCAACACAGGATGCCCGAGCTGCAACAGATACTTCTTGAACATCGCCGTGCGCTTCTAGAAAAACTGATTCAATTGTTTCCTGATGTGCTCAAAACGCATCGCAGCGTCGTAGATTTATGGCGACTACGTCTAAAAGCCCCACTATTGATACGGAGTGCCGCATAGCGCTCGAATCTGGGCAATGGCAGGAATATCTAGAGAAATCGGATTATTTTGGTAGTTTGCCGCAATCGCCTGACCGGCCTTGTATGCCAACAGAGTCGCACAATCCGGAAAGACATGAGACTGCGCCGGCCGCGGCAACAAAAAAGTCTGTCCATTCAGGTGCGTATAGACCGGTGCCAGCGTAGTGGCCGCCTGCCCGACCGCCGTCGCTGCTATAGATATGGCTTGAACTTCTCTGGGGAGCAGTGTATTTTTTTCTTGAGCCGAAATGATGTCGCCCTTACACGGTATAGTTGCGGGATACTGTGCCATTACCTACTCATCCGAAGGAATTCGTAACGAAAGAAGACTACGGGCAGCTTCAACAGAACGCTGCGTGTTAAATCTACGCCATGTTTTTTGGATATCGGTAGCCATCCGCTGTCCAATCACAGAAGGCAACTCATTTCCTTTGTCTTGTGAAGACCACATCTGTATTGACCGACGCCACACACCGTCACCTCCGCGCTGCCACGGAGCGGCCTTCTCCAGTAGCAATTCCATGAATTCCTTGCGGTCGCCGACGGATGCCCCTGTCAGACAGAGACAGAGACAGAACAAATCAACTCTGGCGCCTCGTTCCAAGAGACGCATAGATATCCAATCGGCAGAAGAGCCCTGCGCCAGCAATCGCATGAGTCCGGTTAAGCCATCGGCATCGCAATAGTCTATTGGCACGTTCGCATCTCCCAGAAGAAATTCAATAGCATCCATATTTTTATTTTCGCACGCTGCCAGAAACGCCTGACCACGAAGAGTCGCCCCTGTAGCTGCAGGCACAGAGCGCAGTGCCTCAACTAGCATTCGTAGCCCGCGGAGCGTTCGGTGCGATGTAGCATGTGTAAGGGCGGTATGTCTATTATTATCAACAACAGATACATCTGCACCACATTGCACCAGGGTATCCATTGCATCCTCAGACAGCTCTTCGGCCGCACGAATCAGTGCATTGGCACCGTGGTTATTCTTTGCATTGATATCGGCGCCGGCATCCAGAAGAATCCTGATTACTTCGGTCCGATCAAATATTGACGCATAGAACAATGCCGTTTCGCCGTCGCTGTCGCGTGCATGAATGTCGCAACCGGCGGCCAGCAGTTCGCGAATTGTGGTTATGTTGCCCACGATTGCGGCTTCCATCAGAAGCGTTACGCCGTCTACCTCATCGTCAATGGAAGAATCTGCCAGAGATTCTGCATCGGAAGCATCCGATGCATCAGACATAGGAAGCTGTTCGTGCTCTGTGGGAGCCGCTCTGCAGCATGGGCATGTTCCAGGACCTTCCTCCCGTTGCAGCCAGGTCACGATGCACTTCAAATGGAATACATGTCCGCAGCTGAGAATAGTCTTTCCTGTCTCTTTCGTAGTCTCACCTAGGCAAACAGAGCAATCCGTCATTATCCTGTGAGAACAGCCGGTGCGGCCATCAACACCGTCAAGTTTTTTTGGGGTGGTCATGGCAAAAGATATATGCACAGATTTAACTAATGAGACAACGTGTCAAGGAATCTTAGCCGTTGATATGTTTCCTTGCATAACAATCTGAAGCATAATGTCCTAGACGACCACACCGGTAACATGCTCCACGGGTGGTGGATGAATGGAACGATGAGCTGTAACTTCTGACATAGTCATCGTCCTCATCCTCACTGTCATCATCCTCACTGTCATCATCCTCACTATCCTCATCGTCATATTCTAGTGTAGGTCCCAATATAGCTGTTTTTGAAGAACAATCCTCTGCGAAATGCCCTGACTGTCCACATTGGGTACAAAGATCTTTTGCCGCCCAAATTTCTTTATAGAGTAACTTTTTTTGAGCATCATTCATCTCTATCTCAACATAAGCGCCACCGCGAACGTTGTCAACCCCATATATAGACATATATTCTTTTGTAATTTTATCTTCCTCAAACGGTGATACATGTTCTATTGTTTTTTCAAGAGCCAATGGCCTGTATTTTCTTGTCCAAGCAGAGCCGTCTCCGTTGATGTGCTGCTGATATCTATTCAGAACATCATTGCTCTTGCCAATGTAGTATTTACCTTCTTCCAAACGAAGAACATAGATATTTGTCATCATTTTCCTGTGGGAACAACCGGCGCAGAGCCAGTCACCGTCAAGTTTTTCGGCCGCTAAAATTGACACCCTGCTAACCCCAGGCCGTCACAATCAAGATGTGCCTACTATGCCATAACGGATTCCACGACGATGTCCTAGTGAGGGAGCTCCGGCTTCCGCAAAACTTTGAGGTATGGAATACAACTTCTCTGAATCATCTGAAGCTGGCTGCGTTGGGGGCCAACGGATATGACGCGCGGATAGAGGCCATGCGTGTATTCCAAGATCTAATTCGATGGCGGGAAACCAAGTCGTTTATACATATGCCACCAACGGGATTGGAGCCTTTTCCGTCAGTTCACGACCTCCAACTGCAGTTTGAATTTATCCGGCTGTTCCGACCTACGAGCGACCAAGAGCGTCTCATTCGTGCCCTAGAAATAATGCAAAAGAAACAGACATGTCGTTTGGAGTTTAGTGTGCTATTTATCTTGTGTATTGCGGTTGGGGCAGCCATTGCTCTTGGTGTGCAATTTCTTAAAGACAGGACCGGCTAACAATCCCGTCTCCGATGGTATCAGAAGTCCTCCGCAGCTGCCTGCAGCTGCCTTGGCTATTAACTCCCCTACGGGGAGTTAGAAGTCCTCCGTAAGCGCAAACTGATTTTTGGTCGCATCCGTACCCACTCCCGCCAGAGCGTAATTCGTCACGCGCTTCTCAAAGAAGTTGTCCTTTCCCTCAAGTGAAATCCGCTCCATCCATGGAAACGGGTTCGCCGTCTCCCAGAGCCGCCCGTAGCCCAGTGACACCAGCAGCCGGTCCGCAACGTACTCAATATACTCTCCCATGCGCGCCGCGTTCATTCCAATGAGGGAGCACGGAAGCGCCTCCGTGATAAACTCCTTCTCAATCTTGACGGCCTCCTTAATGAGCTTGTGGGCCTTCGTCTTGGGCAGCTTGTGTTTGCACTTCGAATACATCATACACGCGAAGTCCGTGTGGAGCCCCTCATCACGCGCGATGAACTCATTCGAAGCGGTCAGACCCGGCATAACTCCGCGCTGTTTGAGCCAGAAGATAGCACAGAATGCACCACTGAAGAAGATACCCTCCACGGCCGCAAACGCCATCAGACGCGTGGCGAAATCCGCCTCTTCAGATGAAATCCATGATTGAGCCCACGCGGCCTTCTTCTGGATACACGGAATCGTCTGAATAGACCGGAGAATCTCTGTCTTCTCCGTCCGGTCCTCAATGTAGGTGTCGATGAGCAGCGAATATGTCTCAGAATGGACAGTCTCCATCATCATCTGCACGCCGTAGAAGAAACGCGCCTCTGGTATCTGAACCTCATTGCTGAACCGCTGCGACAGATTCTCCATGACGATTCCGTCGGAGCCGGCAAAGAATCCCAACACCCGCTTTACAAAGTGCTGTTCGTTGGTTGTGAGCTTGCTCCAGTCCTTGAGGTCCTTGGACAAATCCACCTCCTCAGGCCGCCAGAAAACGGAGATGTGGTCCTTATACATTTTCCATAGGTCGGGATACTGTATGGGAAATATGACGTGGCGATGAGGATTTTCCTTCAGAAGGGGCTCCTCTGCCTCCCTCTTTCGCCGCTTTGCGACGGCTACGTCACGAAGTGCCGCGGTTTCCATCGGATTTGTCGCACTCTCCGTTGCTTCCGCTGCTGCCATCCGATACTTATCCGGGTGGAAATTGTTCATCCTGAGCCTGACCCACCCCCTGCGTTAAAAGGCGTCACCTTTACTGAAGTATGACTTAGGGTGCAGGAGCAGGTGCAGGAGCAGCGCATCAATGTAAAAGTGACGGCACCCATTTATAGCCCCCCAAACACAAGCACAGGATGCCTCTTAATTCCGAACAGACCGCCGCTCTCAATGCTGTCAAACACGGCCGCTCTATATTCTTGACAGGACCCGGTGGCACGGGAAAATCCCACACCATTCACGCCATCGTTTCCTGGGCCATCGATACCGGATTGCGCGTTGCAGTGACGGCTCTTACCGGTTGCGCCGCGCTGCTTCTTAGCACCGGCCTTCGTGGCGCCAAAGCCCGCACTATCCATTCCTGGGCCGGCATTGGTCTCGGCAAGGACACGCCTCAAGAGCTGGCCGACAAAGTCAAACGCAATCGTCGCGCCGCCCGCAAGTGGCTAGATACACAGCTCCTCATCATCGACGAAATCAGCATGATGACGCCCGACCTTCTGGAAAAGCTCGACCATATTGCCCGATTTATCCGTAAGAGGCCCGACGTGCCGTTCGGTGGTCTCCAGGTGGTTCTGGCGGGTGATTTCTGTCAGCTACCTCCCGTTCAGAAAGGCACGGATGCGGCGTTTGCCTTTGAGGCGCCTATCTGGAACACTCTAGTTCAGGAGACACATCTGCTCACCCAGATTCAGCGTCAGACCGACCCGGTGTTCCAACGGCTGTTGAATGAGGCGCGTCTGGGTGCGCTAACTCCTGAGAGTATCAAACGGTTGGAAGACCGCATGGGTCTGCCATGGCAAGACAATGAAATCCGTCCCACGCTTCTCTTCAGTCGGAATACGGAAGTAAATACTATCAACCGTAAGAATCTCGACGCATTGCCGGCAGATAGTCATGTGTATGATGCACAGACTATCACGGAAGCAAAGGTGGGAGTCTTTCCTGTAAGTGCAGAGGACCCCTCTGTAGCCGCGGCACTTGAGCGTCTGGATACCGATGCACCCTACGAAGCCCGTCTGGAGATAAAGGTAGGCGCGCAGGTCATGCTGCTGGTCAATAAAGACCAAGAGCGCGGACTGGTAAATGGTTCCCGTGGTGTCGTCACGGGATATTCGCTGGGTGGTCTTCCCATCGTAAAATTCCAGGGTCTAGATGAACCTGTCATCATAGACCGTGAAATGTGGTGGCTTAGCGACTATGATGGCATTGGGCGTAGCCAGATTCCGCTGCGGGTGGCGTATGCCTGCACGATTCACAAGAGTCAGGGCACATCGCTGGATTCTGCTCTCATCGATATCGGCAGCGCGACATTTGAGTTTGGACAGGCGTATGTTGCACTGAGTCGTGTGCGGAGTCTCACGGGTCTCTATATATGGAAGTTGGACCCGCGCAAGGTGCGGTGTCATCCGCGCGTGATTGCATTCTATGAGAAACTGACTGGACCTGCACCTGGACCTGTTCCACCGCCACCGCAGCCACCGGTCTCACCCACGACATCCGAAGACCCGATTGCAGAGGCAGAGGCAGAAGAAGAGCCAGAGCCAACGGTAGAAACAAAGGCAAGTCCCTGGTCGCTAGAAGGACTTTCTCCATTCTGGTCCGATTTTCTGACATCATACATGGGCACTGCCGCAGGACAAAGGCTACACTCCGTGGTTGCCGCCAGGGCTTCCGTTGCTCCGAATCCAGATGATGTATTTGCGGCACTTCGGTTGTGTCCTGACCCTTCCGCCGTGCGTGTCATTCTGCTTGGACAGGACCCCTACCATTCCATTACCGAAACGGGTCCCATTGCTAACGGTCTGGCCTTCAGCGTGAATGCATCTATACGGAAGCTGCCACCATCTCTGGCGAATATCTATAAGGAACTAGCCAGTGATGTAGGTCCGCTGCCGCCTGGAACTTCTGGTGACCTTTCGGTGTGGGCCAAGCAAGGCGTCCTTCTACTGAACGATGTTCTGACCGTGAGTATCGGTGCGCCGCTGAGTCATCAGGGAATTGGTTGGGAACAGCTAACCCAGCAGATTCTGCTGAAGATTCTGACGGCCGCACCACATGTCGTTATCGTGGCATGGGGACGGAATGCTCAAAAGAAGCTGGAGGCCGCACCCATCGCGGCAATTCTGGAGCGCCATACCGTTCTCAAGGCACCGCATCCGAGTCCTCTTTCTGCACACACGGGATTCTTCGGTTCCAAGCCGTTCAGCCAAGCCAATGCTGCACTCCAGGCTCACGGACAACCGCCGATTGTATGGACCTGAGGTCGGGATAAAAATCGCAACATATCAGAGGGAATGGCGTGTCCGCCAGGAACAATCATGAATCCTGCAACGTTGAGATGTGTTCGTTTAACGGGTCGTCGCGGCCAAGAGATTGTGCAACGAGGTGTTGATTTGCTACCAGAACAGTTAATGGTAATGGGAAATCCTTATTTTTTGCGGCCACGCAGAGACAGAGCCGTAACCCGACGGATTTCTCGGCACCAACAGGAAATACCACGGAACCAACCGAAAGCCCCTAAGCAATTATGGCCGTGCCCACCAGGAAGCACGCGAAATCCACGAACGCGTCGCTGCGTCAAAATGGGCGGTCGCATTTATAAGAAACTCGTTGCACCATTACAACAACCAGTGCCGACATTGCAGCAGCAACTGCAGAGACCAATAGGCAATCGCCGCCGGCAATCTTCCGCTCCCCTCAATCTACCCCAAGGCATAGCCGGTGTCATACCGCTCACCGATCCCCACACCTGGTTAGCCGCCAATTGCACGAATCATCGCGCGTTTGCCAAGGCTGACGCCGCCACACTGCAGAATATTATTCGTCTCCATAATCGGCAATGTGTCGTGGCCACCCGTCTCAATGATTACATTACCGCCAAACAATCCACTGGCGCTGTTCCTACGCTTCCCGGCACCCAAACACCGCTCACCCCCGCCGATTTCGATGCACTCAAAGCCGCCATGCGCCGCCGCAATCCTGCCTACCAGTTACCGTCGCTCCCACACGCATCACCGCCTCCCGAATGGCAACTCTACGTAGCGCAAGATAGAAACAGCGGACACGCCTTTGCCACTGTCGCGTATGTAGATACGACAAAAGCAATTCCCACCGCCACCGGCTATCACTATCAAGAGGACAGCATCCGTATTCCTCTGGGATTTCTGCCCGTAAAAGCGCCGGCAGGGGCAACATGTTCTCCGCAGCGCGTCATTGATCTCTTGGCCGCCGCGGCCACCGCCAATCGTCTATTGGTGCCGACCGCCGCCGGTGGTTGGCGACCATCTGTAGGCAGCTTGCCCGCCGCAAAATCCGATTGGTCGGGTGCAGGAGCCGCCCACCGCTTCAACCGTCTGTGTGCTGAACTTGGCCTCCTTGTTGCCTAATAAATTTCTGCCGAACGATACAGAGGCATGTCTGTTTTGCGCCATTACGCACAGATACCGACACAAGTCAAATACATTACTACTTCTGGAGTTGTAAATACTCCAGGAAATCTGAGCAGCACGACTGTGAATGCGATAACTTTTCCGCCTGGTATGGCTCCTGCAGATTTTATTAACGATATGTATGTCGATTCGAGCTCTAATCCCGCACTGTTCAATGTCTCTGCATATTACACTGCATTCAATCCTTTCTTGCTAAAAGACATGGGTCGGCAGCTGACTGTTCTTGACCAGTATAATAACCACGTTGCACTTTTCCGCGAATCGCAACTGCAGCAATCAGGCCATACTGAAGGCGTGGGAGGCAGTCCCGCAGATGGATACGGTTCAGTCTGGGTCAAAGTCTGGTCACCCATAAGTAAGGTGGCATTCAGCCGTGTCGGCTAAAAACTTGCCGGGCTCAGTGTCACAGGGTCTACTGCCTGTAGGATGCCCCTCACCCGCAATCTCTACGAACTCGACGAAGTCGTTTCTGCTCTGCAGACATGCCTGCGTCTGCGATTTCCCGGTCTTTTCTGGCTCTGTGAGCTGGTCCTAAGTTTAGAATACGCGGAGGCCCATCGGATTCTCATTGATTCCTGGTTGCTTTACGGTGGTGGATGGGACCCGACACTGGTCAGACTGCCCATGATAACAAATGAAAATCCAAAGGCGTGGATTACTCTCTACATGCGAGTCGCGAATGCCATACAAAATGCCAAACAGCAAAACGCGGCGAATCTTCTGCGTCAGGAGGGTTCCCGTCCCGAAAGCGACACCCGCGCCCCTCTGGTGAAAATCTCTGGCGCGGCTTTTCTCAAGTCTGTAGGTGATTCAATTCCTTCTGAAGAAGCGATTCAGTGGCTGCAGAATATCTTTACCGCGGTTCATCGAAAACATGAAGAGGATGCCATGTGGCTTCTCCAGGCGGCCCAAGCGTTTATGTCTCCTGATGCCATATGGACGGGGTTGCGTCACATCGCACCGCTGAGTCATGTTCCCGTTCTCCAGATGCTCAAGACCGCGGCGACTGCGGAGCCCCGTAGCCAAATACTATTTCAGGCGGCTGCGCTGTTCTCCTTCATTGCGCCTGACGAACTGAAACCTACCGAAGACGAAGACCAAGATAAAGACAAAGACCAAGACAAACCTAAGAGACTCCAACCGAAACGTTCCAAACTGACGGCATACGAACCGGCAACGATTCTCTATGAACGCGACTGGGCTATCTGGACGGCCCAGCAAGGCCGCCGCTTTGCACGACGACGGGACATACCCAAGGAGGCTCTGCATAAGGGCACTACGCGCGGAAGCATGAGCCATCGCTATAGCACTATCGATGAGTTGCGATATCCAGTTCCGCTCTTACACGAAGGAACGCGATTCTGGCGTGAGGCGATTGCAGCAGCAGGTCTGAATATTGACGCCGAAACTGGTGCGGAGAAATTTCCTTCGGACGAGGCACATGAAGCGGCGTTTCAGCACTGGTTTCCTGATGATATTCCGGATGAATGGTCGCGGGCCGACCAACAGAAAAGTCACGGCGCCGGTTGCGCGGAAACCGCTCCTGAGCCGCCACCGATGGTGTGGATTCGCGACGAACCGATGCCTCTTCGCATGTGGAGACTATCTATCGGTCTTGCCGCACTGTAACGGTCATACCCCTTCAAAAAGTTGACGCTGGCCGCTTGACCTGTTCAACCCAACAGGAACAAGTATGAGTGCCCTAAAGAATAATTTCTACGTCCCGCCGGCGGCCCGTGGTGGTTTCCGTGGCGCTGGTTCAAAGCCGAACATGAAGCCAAAGCCAAACACCAGCAGTCTGTCGGACTTTCCCGCACTCGGTTGCGGACCCGTGAACGCATCGGTCGTGATTCGCAACAGCAACAAAGAGAAGGCCAGCTTCGCACCCCAGCGTCCCAGCTTTGCCAAGACGGTTGCTGACATGGCGGTCCGTGCAGAGGCCGATGAGATGCTGGCGAAGATTCGCCGAGAGAAAGATGCAGAAGAGGCGCGATTCAACGGCATCTCTGTTGCCGCACTTCATGCCCGGCGGCATCAGTTGGCCAGTATTATAACGCGGCGGTTCGATGATGGCTACGATGATGACTACGATGGACCGGATGAGGATTATGATGAGGATGCGCACGAGATATCAAAGGATGATGCATACTTTGCTGCCATGGAGAAGCATGAGATGGCCGCAATTTTCTCTGGACCTGCAGCAACAGCAGCAGCCGCCACAATTCACCGGCAGAGTTTTACGGATGAGGAGTTTAATGCGAATCTGATGTCATCCCGCCGCCGCGGCGACCGTGGTGTCTGGTAGAGTCTGTATCTTACATGTTATTGCATGTGTCTGTATATTTTGGCACAAAAACTTGACGCATGCAACACCCCATCACAGTGGCAGCCAGGATGAACGACAACACAGGCGGCGGTTTCCTACCATCAAGCCGTGTTCGCATGAGCGACGGAACCGAAAAACGCTGTGATGAGATTCAGCCCGGTGACGTTGATTATGCCGGCCACGTTATTGAGACTGTTATATCTATTGAGTGCGACTATGCGTTTGTAGTGCGTCTGGAGGGTCCTCTGCGTCCGGCGAATGCAGCACTTTATGAGGGCGGTATCACTCGATGGCATCCTGTATTGGATGGGCAGGCAGGATGGCAGTTGCCTGTACGGCTGGGTCCGATTCATCGTGTGAATACGGATAAAGTTTTCAACTTCGTTCTTCGTCGCGGCGATGTCCCGCAAAACGAAGATCGTCCTGGCACGCTAATTGTTGATGGCAATATTGTCTGTACATGGGGACACGATATGGTCGCACCGGTCGTGCGGCATCCTTACTTCGGCAAGAAGATGGAGTGGCAGCGCAATATCTTGGAGGATCTGCAAGAGCTTCCAAATTATCGTAACGGTTATGTATTTCTACCGCTGTATCCGTTCATAACGGACCGTGCGACGGATATGGTCGTGGCCATGCAACCACTGAATTAGCGACTGCCGCTACCGCTACCGCAAACCCCCACACAAACGCCTGCCTTAAATCCCATAATTCTATCCATACCGGTGTCTGCAGAGCCGGCCATTTGTCGCAACGGAGTCGCCACGCCAGCTTTCCATCCACCTATATGTGTAACGACAGATGCATCTCTATTTTGGTTGTAGCGGGGCTGCGGTCTGATACTCTGTAGAATTGTCAGCAGATGCTGAAACGGAGGATACGCCATATCTCTTCTAATGGTTCAGGATTATCTCTAAAAATCAGAGATTGCCTAAAGTATTCGCAGACCCCTTGTAACAACATGAAACCCTGTCAAACCCCAAAAGAAATCTGGGAGACATACAGCAATAAAGAGAAGCGATTTGTAGAGCACATATTTCCTGTTACTCCGTGGCTAACAGATATCGTGTATCCAGGTGTAAAATGTATCGTGTTTGCCTACTGTGACCGTGGTATATCCTGTTGGAAAGAATTTGCAGATTTTCTTCGTCGGTCGTTTCCAGACCTGGAGTGTCTCTTCTTACAGCAAACTTATACAGGGAGAAAGTGTAAAGAAGCAGAGGAGAAACATTTCTTGGATTTCTTCTACGACCCGTGGCTGCTGCACATTTGGATATATGACCATCGTTCCGGATTCATTGACGATGCACGGATAGTTCCAGACGGCAAAGTCCGTGTATTACTGTTGGAAAACAATTGTGGGTGTGGTTATGTGAGGAATGAACGCTGTCCGCACGAGCTCCTCAAAGAGGAGATGGAAAGACTGGTTTTCTTCTGTCAAAGAAAACCCTCCGCAAAAGGCCAATTTCGGACGCTCACTTCGAAAGACCTATTGCAACAGTAGGCTAATCCGGATACCGCACTCTGGCCATACTCTGCACGATTTCCAGAATGTTCCACGACAATCCCACCATCGTGAGATTCACCTGATTGTTAGACACCGCCGGATCATTCGGAACCGCCGCCACCGTAAAGTTCAAGCGAACCTTATGAGACCGTGTCAGCAGCAGGTTGCCCGCCGGCTCTCCGTCAAACAGTTGTCCAAACATCAGATAGTATTGTGCCTCATACACATCGGTGGGTAACTGCACATTGTTCGCCAAGACACGCAGAGTTCGTGGGTCCCATGGCTGAATCCGTTCCCGTGCATTCAGAATCAGCGACAAATCCGAAAACCATTCGTAGGGTGTATTGCTGACGACCTGCGGCGGCAACAGATTCGTGTATTTATTTTCCTGAAGGCGCGATTGGGCCTGAAAACGCAACACCAAAAACTCAAAAAAACCCTTGATTTCGAATGTGCGCGAAATCTGGGCACCGACAAACCAGTTCTTTGAGCTGAAAATAATGGGCTCCACATACTGTTTCTGAAAGAACAGTGCCAAACGCCGTGACATGAGGTCTTTCCGTGCAGCATCGTCCAGATGGAGCACCGAATAGCGCGCGGCAACCGTAGGAAAATCAATTTCCCAGTAAGAAAGAGTTTTTCCCACGTATGTTGTAGTATCTGTGGAAATATCATACGCATACAGTGCCCGGCCGTTCCATGGTGCGGGACAGGGGTCAAATATCGGCTGACCGGTTGAGACATCGCACACGGCGTAGCCGCTGCTATCGTAGAACTGCGTGCTCTCCACCAGCGCGTTCAGGTCACGAATATAGAGCTTCAGATATAGTCGCTGTTTCCCCAGTGCACAAATAGGAAATCCTGTATCGTGCTCCCGTTGGCAGCCAGGTATGGGAATACTACACATCACGGTGGGCGGAGTCGCGTTTGTCACTATTTCATAGACCGTGTTCCGATTATAGGCACCGCGTTGTAAAATAACGGGAATCTTATTCTGGGTGGTCTGGGACACGGGATACCAAGAGTTGAATTCCAGAGGAAAGCCTTCGCAGAGTTTGTAGTTATCGGCGTAGAGCTCCCATTTACTAAAAAAGATATCACCGATACCATCTACGTAGCCGTAGCCGACCAGAGGGGGATTGACAGTTGCAGAATCTCTGACGATAGGCGTTCCCGCTGGCACAGGAATGTTGTTAGGCAGGGCCGGCCAGGTATTGTAAATCGATAGATTGGGATTTTTGTTGAGAGCGACGACTTCAGGAGGGAACCAGGAAGGCAACTGAACGGTAATATCTACGCGGGTGATTACGTCTCCGTAATGCGGAATCTCAATCTCAATGATGTCGTTAAAAGAAGCGGGCGACGTTGGATATTCGTAACGGACTTCCTTGGCGGTGGGATTGCGTTGCCGATATACAGTTCCGAACCAAGAGGTCTGCGGATTCTGTATGAAGTATGCGTCCTTTTTTCCACGACTGACGAGTTCCATAAGTGTACCGTCCATATCCTCTAACGAGCTCTGTCAAATCTCTTTATGACTTGACGGAGCACGATTTCTCCAGGGCCGGAATCGAACCAGCGACCCAGGGAGTTTTATCAGACAACTGTATGTCTACAATCCCTTGCTCTACCACTGAGCTACCCGGAGGTGGTGGCCTTTGCATCGAAAATTCAAATCAAAGGACGGTTCCTGTTTGCGACACCGTGTCTAAAACAGATTAAGAGAGCGGATAGACTCTTGTCCTAACCGATACCAGGGACCACACTTTATTCAGAGGATATTTGTCCGCAGAATAAACGCGTTTGGTCCCACCAGGATTTGAACCTGGGTTAAGAGAGTCAGAGTCTCTTGTGCTAACCAACTACACTATGGAACCGGACACCAATCAAAAATGTTTGGAGAGGATGCGGCCCGCCATCGCCAGAATTATGAGAATAAAACCCGCGGAACCAGTATCCACTTTTATCGGAGAATTAAAATCCACCGAAAAAACGCGTTTGGTTTTTTGGTCCTGCCAGGATTCGAACCTGGGTTAGCGGATTCAAAGTCCGCTGTGATAACCAACTACACCACAGAACCGGGAGGAATAGTCTCCTGTCATGCCGCTACCGCGTCATGATAGTCGATTTTTCTCACTATCGTGAGAAAAAGTCTCCTGTGGGGATTGAACCCACGACCAACGGAGTAGAAATCCGATACGCTACCACTGCGCCAAGGAGACAGAATGTCGACGACCCAAGGAGACAGAATGTCGACGACCCAAGGAGACAGAATGTCGACGACCCAAGGAGACAGAATGTCGACGACCCAAGGAGACAGAATGTCGACGACCCAAGGAGACAGGATGTCGACGACCCAAGGAGACAGAATGTCGACGACCAAAGGAGACAAAATGTGAGGAGTGGGGCTCGAACCCACGCAGATATCTCTACAGGAACTTAAGTCCTGCGCCTTAACCAACTCGGCCATCCTCACTCAAAGTTTCAGGATGCCATTTTGAAAGATAGAATTTTCAAGAATGGCTGTTGGCATCCTTAAGATGCGTTAACTGGGAATCGAACCCAGGTTGCCAGCTTGGAAGGCTGGTATTCTACCACTGAACTATTGACGCTTTTTCCTGCAAGGGCATATTCCGAATCACACAACTGTTCTACCATCAGAGCACCGCACTATGTATTCAGTTGATTGCTGTTGGTGCTCTTCAAAGGGACTGCTAACCATGATTATATTTGTGATTGCTGTATGGAATCTCGACAGATTCCTTCCTCTACCGAAGTAAAGGACACAGAGTGCTGGGTTTCAAATAAGTTTTGAAGGGATTGCTGTAAGCACTCTTGAAAGGGACTACTAACCATTAATTATTTGTGTGATTGCTGTATGGAATCTCGACAGATTCCTTCCTCTACCGAAGTAAAGGTCACAGAGTGCTGGGTTTCAAATAAACATTTGAGGGGATTGCTGTAAGCACTCTTGAAGGGACGGCTAACCATGATTATGTTTGTGATTGCTGTATGGAATCTCGACAGATTCCTTCCTTTACCGAAGTAAAGGACACAGAGCACCGCACTATGTATCAGTGTGTTGCTGTTGGTGCTCTTAGAGAGAGGGAAAGATGAATTATTTAGGTCGCAATATTATTCATTGTGTGGAGCGCCCGCCACGGCTAAGAGGTTATCATTATCTTAGTCGCACTTGTTTAGGTGGTGGTGCCCGACCCCAGTCAACTTTGGGTCGGGGCGGACCAAAAGTGTCAGTCGTCGGGATTCTTCCATCCGTCTTATGTAAAGAAAAGTATCTCCGCAAATAACCGCATATATCTTTTTACCGGAAACCAATAGGGGGCATGCGATCAATGAAAGGAGAGGCTAGTCTTCTTCAGGAAAGAATAGCTATGTTTGACAAGCGCGCACACAATAATAAGTTATCTTTCACTTCTACAGCTCTATTTCAAATCGTGCAAAAAGATGAAGAAACCAGTAGCCCAGATGCACAAGGATTTTTCAATCGGTTACGCCAAGTGATTGTAGATGCACACCGCAATCTCAAAACCGTAAATGATATACCGTTCGATGCATCCCAGCCACAGATACAGACATTCATACGTCAGATTCAGCCCATAAGTGAGAGTCAGAACCCATACGATATTTCCGCCAATGCACTCTTCCAAAGGGAGGAAAGCTTATGGGAAAAGGGCGTTTTATTTGCGAAGATTTTACCGGTATTGTGGGGAGCATCGTATCAAGATATCTATCAGGATAAATCGGCAATACCTTTTTTTATTGCAACATCACAAACAATCAACGCCGATGGAATAATATTGTTGACAAACCCGCTCAACTCAGAGAGAGCTAACTATAGTCTTTCTGGAGCCGGAGGTAGTGTTGCCTTCTATACCTGGATAAGTCCTTCTGAGCTCAGAGTTCAGTGGCACAATAAATCCAATAGTATGTTCGACATTGAGGCGATAGAGACCCCAATCATAAAGTTTTCATGGATTACGGAAGTTAAGATTGACAGAGCGAACAAAACTGGCTCTTTAAGTTACAGCTTTGATTTTACCGAGGCGATTGCCGATATCATCCAGAGCTACGATGAACTTCTGTATAGAGAACAAGTCCGCGACGCTGTATTGGCCGACCCGGCAAAGCACGCGAATATCGTGCTTATGATCGAAAACATACGGAACAGCCTGAATCTAGATATTTCCAATGAATTTTGTCAATCGCTAAAACCCTATTATCGAGGATTACCGGAACCAAACGGCTATCCGTATCTGAATTTGGTAACCCTGATTGAAGAATTTGCCAAAAAGTTCGGTGATACAGAAACCCTGCTGAAAAAAACAAAGGTCTACCGATTGCTACATACACCTGGTGGAAGACAACGTGGAGGCAACCTGCAGAAAAGAGTAACTAGACGCAACCCTAGCCAAAAACGCAAGAAATACAGACAGACTTTTTCTAGAAGTAGGAAATGACCTCATCGGGCAGACGAATGCAAAGACAAAGACAAAGGCACAGTCATAAGCCGCGTCCGCAGCAGGTCATACTGCGGGTCATCCAGCTCTATCCGCAGCGCCTCCATCGGCGTAATCTGTCGCGGTCCTTCCTTCTTGAGGATGGCGAACTGAGTCGGCGACCAGCCCGACAGCTGGATAACGCCTGGGGTCTCCGCCGTCGCGTGGAAATCCTTCGGGTTCGCCGCCAGATTCCACAGCACGATGACCGGCGGCTCAAAGCCCCTTCCCTCTCCCCACATGGTCTCACCCGTGCGCTGGAATGCCACCCGAATCGCATCCAGATGCGTCTGCCACTCCGCGGTCTTGACCACATGGCTGTAGCCACCGTAGCCGGTGTACGGATTCGTGCCGGCAGAGCTCTGCGCCTGGTCAAAGGCCATGTCCGTCAGCACCAGAAGGTAACGAAAGTGCTCCTTGACCTGCTCTGGGGTGAAGCGCTCCTTGACGATGAACTTCAGAACCGCGTCGCACGCCTTCTGGAAGTCCGTGCTGTAGCCCTGTCCGATGCCGGATGTCTGCACCGAACGGACACAGTCAAACAGGTCGCCATCCACGGGAAGCGTCTGCATGTGCGGATTGGAATCAAACGGCAGCATGAAGCCGTGGAGAGGTCCCGTCGCCGCTGACGCGCAAAGCATACCCAGAGCCATGCTCACCCAATAGGGCGTGTCTCCGTTGCTGGAGCTCTGCATGGAGCCGCTGAAGTCGCACATGGGCAGGATGCCCTTGAGACCTGCGGCGTCCTTCACCATCTGGGACCAGACAGCACGGAGCTGATTCTTCTCATCTTCCACCATGCTGTCGGTGCAGCGAGGATCCAACGCTGCCGCTGCTTTCTTCACAAGCTCATGCGGAAACACCGTCTTGGAGCCGTGAACCGTCGCCTTACCGGCGGCCGCGGCGGCAAAGTGCTCACGGAAGTGTGTGGCGCATACAGTTCGGTCTTCGCTGTCGACCCGAACAGAGACAGACGCAGAGGCAGAGGAGCGCGTCCGAGACTTCAGCGGCTGGTTGAGAAAGGCCTTGGCGTAGAGCTTACCGGCGCGACCAGGAACCGTGGCGGGCTTGATGGTCGCCCAAGAGCCACCGGCCATGTGCGTCTCTACCGTGTCCAGACGGGCGTTGAGCTGCGTCAGAAGTTGGCGATACTGCTTCATGCGGTGGGAGTGCGTCGGGGCCGCCAAGGCAGTATAGTCAGAAGAGACGATACAGGCAGGATGGGCAGGTGGAGGGAACAGAATCCGCGCCAGATAGGTCGCAAAGACGCCCTTGCTACCTGCACCCTTGGCTCCCTGCTTCTCCCGTGGTGCCCACTTGGCCGCCAGAGAGATGGACTGACCAACCGGCGTGGCCATATCCTTCTTGAGCTGCGTCGCGAAGAGGTCCGCGATCGCCCTCTTGAGCGTATCCGAAGCTCCATCCAGGTCCGACAACTTCAGCAGAGTGTTCCACGACGCGTAGTGCGGAACCAGCTCCAGCACCGCCTTCACCGCCTCTGGGTGGAGTTCGTAGAGCGCTATCAGCATCTGGATGAAGACATCGCGCTCTCCCTTGCCGCCGCGCACGTTGCCTGCGTGGAACGCCAGCAGAAAGGTATCCATCGGATCCTCCGCCCACGCCGCTGCGACCAACTCCGATATCAGCGTAGATGATGTGCGACGAACCGACGATGCCGACAGCTCCAGGCGCTTGGAGCCCATTCCATCGTAAACGTCAGAGCCCTTGGTTCCCGTCGTCATTGCGGGTGTGTAAGTCTTAGAAGCAGACATCCTGCTGTCACCATTGTGTCCGGTTTAGGTAGTCAACTTTTACTGCGTCAAAGATGTAGGGATGCCTTACAGAATCACCCATTCGCGTTACGGATGCCGCGTCCAGGGACCATCGGGTCGGTTTTATAGTCGGAAGGCAATTCCATGCGATCGGGCCAAAAAACAAGAGCGTCTGCTGCGTGCGATTGAGCACGGATGGGCTCCACCTGGGCGGCGGCCACAGAAGCCACGCCAGACTCAGAAACGCCGCCGTTGAGTCTTGCGTTTGTTGTTTCTTCTACGCTTGCATTTGTTGCTTCTGTGACGTCTGATACTTCTGCCACGTTTGCCACTATGACGTCTTCCACCCTGTTGCCCACCCGCCAGCCGCGCATTTATCTTTCCCTTTATCTCTTCAGCAGCCTCCAACTCATCAGCTTCTGATATTCCGTTCAAAGCATACATAACATCAACGTCATTACTGTCCTTATATTTATATACTCCGACACTACCTATTTTATCGTTACCTATCTTGATGTCCCACGTAATAGAGAAATCATCGTTATCCATAATGTCGGCACTACTATTGGGCATTAATACCGTCAGTCCCTTTTCAGCAAAAAAAGATTTGAATTCTTCTTCGGCGATTTTCTTAAACTCATTTATCTCCATTCTCCCTACATGCTACTCACATATCCTCCATATCTATTCCGGCCAGCATCTTCGCTTCCACACGCGCCGGATGCCAGGTATTCTTCATCAGCTCCTCCATATAAAGCCGACAGCGTCCCGTGATCCGTTCCCGGGCCTCCTTCTCCTGACGTTTGCGCAAGACCGTAAGATATGCCGGTGTAACGCTGGTATCTATCCACTCCTCTCCTGTCTGATTGAAACCCGATAAGAACCAGGTCAGACTAGCAGGCAGATCCGGTATAGCAGTCAGCATATTATCCACGATGTAGAGCACCTCCAGAGTCTCTGGTAGCGCGGGAAGATGAGTCAAGTAGTTCTGGCCACACCACAACTCCTTGAGTCCAGCAGGAAGACTCGGCAGAAAAGTGAGGAGATTGCCATTACAGTGGAGAATCTGTACTCCGTCAGGAATCGGCGGCAACTCTCTCAGACCGAGACAGTTCAGATTCAACGATGTTTGCCCAGGCCGCCAATCGCGCACCCGTTGCAAGGCGATTTCGGGGCCAGAAGCACGGGACTGCGGATTATAACAGTCCATTATCCTGTTGGTCCAGCCCTACCACCTTGCCCCGCACTTCAAGTTTATTGCCTGGCAAAGATACAAAGCCATGTTCTTTGCGTAAATTTGACTGGCTCAACACTGCAACCACCGACTTCAGTGATTCCAAAGGACACAATGACTCCTATGGAAAAAGCAAAAGAACGTGTCCGCAACTGGACTTCTGGTCTGCTGGATCTATCGTGGCTTGGACTCACAGAACTGCCTGAACTTCCTGCAGGTCTTACAAAGTTATGGTGTCATAACAATCTGCTGACTACGCTACCCGAAACTCTTCCTGCGGGTCTTACACAGTTATATTGTTTCCACAATTTGCTGACCAGGCTACCCGATACTCTTCCTGCGGGTCTTACACAGTTATATTGTTTCCACAATTTGCTGACCACGCTACCTGAAACTCTTCCTGCAGGTATTAGAGAATTACATTGTGATTATAATCAGCTGACCACGCTACCTGAAACTCTTCCTGCAGGTATTAGAGAATTACATTGTGATTATAATCAGCTGACTACGTTGCCCCAAACTCTTCCTGCTGTTCTTACAAGATTCACTTGTTCCAACAATAATTTTCCAGATATTGAAGACGATGAATCTATTCCTGATTATGTAGCCCGTGTCAATGCCATTGCAGAAGCAGCCAGTCAAGAGCGTATCGTTCAACGATGTGCTCTTGTCTTTGAGGAGTTGGCGAAGAAAGTCTGGCATCCGTCGCGGGTAGAGCGGCAGATGTTGGCGGGCGTGGATATGGAGGATATGTAGGTGAGCCCCGACTTTTTTTGAACAGTGCTTGAAAATTTGACGGGTGCAAAGCCACCAACAGCCGGCATCCAGAGATACCATGGAACAAGCAACAAAACGTGTCCGCAACTGGACTTCTGGTCTGCTGGATCTATCGTGGCTTGGACTCACAGAACTGCCTGAACTTCCTGCAGGTCTTACAAAGTTATGGTGTCATAACAATCTGCTGACTAGCCTACCCGAAACTCTTCCTGCGGGTCTTACAGACTTATGTTGTGATAATAATCAATTGACTACGCTACCCGATACTCTTCCTGCGGGTCTTACACAGTTATATTGTTTCCACAATTTGCTGACCAGGCTACCCGATACTCTTCCTGCGAGTCTTACAACGTTATATTGTTCTGGAAATCAGCTGACCACGCTACCTGAAACTCTTCCTGCAGGTATTAGAGAATTACATTGTGATTATAATCAGCTGACTACGTTGCCCCAAACTCTTCCTGCTGTTCTTACAAGATTCACTTGTTCCAACAATAATTTTCCAGATATTGAAGACGATGAATCTATTCCTGATTATGTCGCCCGTGTCAATGCCATCGCAGAGGCAGCCAGTAAAGAGCGTATCGTTGCACGATGCGGTCTTGTCTTTGAGGAGTTGGCGAAGAAGGTATGGCATCCGTCACGGGTGGAGCGGCTGATGTTGGCCGGCGTGGATATGGAGGATATGTAACAGCCCCTACTGTTTTGAACCATGCTTGAAATTTTTCTACGACTTTCATAGAACGGAATGTCGAAACCATTATACGATGCTATCGTCGCCAATGATATTAAGGCGGTGCGTGCAGCTCTCGCGAAGCCCGGTGTTGCTGAGCGTATAAATAGTGCTGTTGAATCGGACGGTACGACTCCTTTAATAAAAGCGGTAGGAAAGAAGGGTGATGTTAATATCGTTAAAGTATTACTGGCGGACCCCAGAATTAATGTCAATGCCGCAACGGTAAAGGGTGTTACACCATTAATACGAGCCACATACTATGGTCATCTTGATATCGTTAAAGTATTACTGGCGGCCCCCAGAATAGATGTCAATGCCGCAACGGAAAAGCTTGTTACACCATTAATGTCAGCCTCAATGGAGGGTCATCTTGGTATCGTTAAAGTATTACTGGCGGCCCCCAGAATTAATGTGAATGCCGCAGATAAGGACGGTACTACAGCATTAATGACAGCCTCATCGAAGGGTCATCTTGATGTCGTTCAGGCATTACTGGCGGACCCCAGAATTGATGTGAATGCCGAAACGAAAGCGGGTATTACAGCATTAATGGCAGCCCAATTTGCAGGTCGTACTGAAGTCGCCCGTGCATTAAGTAGGGTACCAGGCATCAAGGTGGAACGAGTACAAACGATGGCACCTTCTGTTCCATGGAAAGGAATGTCGAAATCGACGATTGACATGTTTGACTGGCTGCTCGATAATACCGATCCTGAAGGTGGTGGTCTGCCGGCTGCTGAAAATTGGTCCGCTTGTCCCGTATGTCTTAAATACGTGGTACGGTCTGAGGGATGTATGTATATGAACCATAATTGCTCGATAGAACTTGGAGACACCGTGTTTCATAGAGAGCTTTACGATATGTATAAAAGTCCTGAAGGTAGGATTTTTTGGTGTTCTCTTTGTAGTCGTATTTGCTTGGGTCACCGTCATTATTCGCTCACCCCCCACAATGTAATGGCGGAACTTGTGTCTCTAGGTGAAACGAATGCCACCCCTTTCTTCGGTCGTGATTCTCACTGCATAGCAGCAGGCGGCGGCGGTATTGCTGAAAAAATAGCACGTATTCGACGATTGCGAGAATATGCTCTGAAATTGGAAGCCTATATTGGCAAGAAAGATACAAGAGAGGCAATGAAGGAATTGGTGGAAGCAACGTGGGATGCTCCCTTAAAACCTTATAAGAAACTGGTAGAAGAAATCCTTGCAAAACGTGAGTGGAATATTTCCTCCAAACTTTTTCATCTGAATGTGGAGCCGGCAACACTTCTCGGCAAACGTCGGAATGTGGAGCCAGCAGCCGCAGCAGCAGCAGGAGCAGGTTCAGACGGTCCTGCGAGGAAGATTCGCGCCAAACGTTCACGTCGGAATGTGGAGCCAGCAGCCGCAGCAGGAGCAGGAGCAGGATCAGCCGGTCCTGCGTGGAATATTGCGTATCCCAATGCGGGGAATCCTAAACTTCTTCCGATCATTCATTCCCCTGGATACGATTCTACGCTTATGGACGACGTAGCCGTTGCGATTCAATTTCGTCACAAGCTTCCTACGGGAGAGGTGAATAATCACGTCAATGAATACATTGGTATAAATAGGCTATTTCGAGAGGTTCTTAATTTACGACGAACAGGAGAGGAACGCGGTCGTTGCTGGAATTTCCCACATTGTAACGCACGTATGTTTCCCGCTGAACTTCAGTATATTTTGGATCACGTGAACGACGGTGCAATGAAAGTGACGGACGAGGATATGACGGAATATCAAAGGCTACTTGATCTTTATACAGAATCGTTCGGATACGCTCCTCCGATTGTTGGAGGTCGTAGGAGAAAGACAAGAAAGGCAAGAAATCAGAAAGGCGGAGCCGACGAAAGATTCACACTTGGACCTGCGACCCTTGCCGAATGTGTTGTAGCGGGTGGAGGCAGAAAGACTGGGCGTCGTAGACACCGAGGCAAGAATTCAAGGAAACGGAGACTGTAAGTGTTATTTCGGCAGTCTTTCGCAAAACCGTCAGAAAATATGTAACTATATATTGTTTCAAAAGATGTGATTACAATAACACGCCGTGAATGCGAAGAATCTATTATGTAGCCCGTGTCAATGCGTTCGCAGAAGCAGCCAGTCAAGAGCGTATCGTTTCACGGTGTGCTCTTTACTTTGAGGAGTTGGCTCAGAAGGTCTGGCATCCGTCGCGGGTAGAGCGGCAGATGTTGGCCGGCGTGGATATGGAGGATATGTAGGTCCGCCTGACTTTATTTTTTGAACAGAATCTGCCTGAAATTTGACGGGCGCAAAGATACAAACAGTCGGTATCCAGAGATACTATGACTCCTATGGAACAAGCAAGAGAGCGTGTCCGTGCTTGGAATGGGGGTATGTTGGATCTAAGGAATCTCGGACTCACGGAACTGCCTGAACTTCCTACAGGTCTTGAAATATTGTATTGTTCCAACAATCGGCTATCGTCGCTTCCTGATACTCTCCCTGCAACTCTTATATGCATACGCTGTGACAAGAATCAACTCACTACGCTGCACGATACTCTTCCTGCGAATCTTCAATGGTTATATTGTTCTTACAATCAACTGACCAGGCTACCCGATACTCTTCCTGCGCGTCTTACCGAGTTGTCGTGTTGGTATAATCGGCTGACCAGGCTACCCGATACTCTCCCTAAGTATCTTAGAACATTACAATGTTCCGACAATCGGCTGACACGGCTACCCGATACTCTCCCTGAGAGTCTTACAGAGTTGTATTGTGAATACAATCAGCTGTTGTCGCTACCCGATACACTTCCTGACTCTCTTACAAAGTTAGACTGTACCAACAATCGGCTGTCTATGCTACCCGATACTCTTCCTGCGGGTCTTACATATTTAGCGTGCGGTCAAAATGAACTGACTACGCTACCCGATACTCTTCCTACAGACCTTGAAGAGTTACGATGTGATTACAATTACTTTCCACGCCGTGAATACGAAGAGTCTATTCCTGGGTACGTTGCCCGTGTGAATTCGATCGCTGAGGCCGCTAGTCGAGAGCGTATCACGCAACGATGCGCGCTTGTCTTTGAAGAGTTGGTTCAGACGCGGATGTTGGGGATATGTAGTACGGTTCCGCTCATTTAAAATCCGCACGGGTCTAAAAAATTTGACACGTTGAATCACTTGATTCAAACGTTAATCATGTTCCGTATGATTTCTCGTCTCGGTCATTTGCTAACCTTTGAACATAATGTGTGGTACACTCACAAGATTGTGTCTGTGCCGGTATATCTGGTGACCCTACAAATGATAAATCAGACGGTGTTAGTCAGTACTACAGATAACGCGTGGCGTTCTGACCACGACACGGATGAGGAGGCTACTAAGGTATATTTTGAGTTTCTTGCCTGTATTCATCCGTCGCCTTTCTACACTCAATCCGTCAGCCACCCGCTCGACTTTTCCGCAATGCTTAAGGTCGCAGACGTCTCGAAGGACCTGCCCAAGTTGCAGTAATCGCAATCGCCGATTTTGGCGGGTGTGGATATGTTTTTGAACCATGGCTAAAAAATTTGACGGGGCAAAGCCATCAACAACCCAGATATACCATGAAAAAAGCCAAAAATCGTGTCCGCAACTGGACGTCAGGTTTTCTAAATTTAGGGCATCTTGGACTCACTGAACTGCCTGAACTTCCTGAGGGTCTTACACAGTTACATTGTCCAAACAATCATCTGACTAGCCTACCAGATACACTTCCGTCGGCTCTCACAGAAATACATTGTTCCAATAATCATCTGACTAGCCTACCAGATACGCTTCCGGCGGCTCTTACACATTTATATTGTTCCAACAATCGGCTGTTGTCGCTTCCTGATACTCTTCCTGCGGGTCTTACAAAGTTAGATTGTCCCTGTAATCAGCTGTTGTCGCTACCCGATACTCTGCCTTTATCTCTTACAACGTTATTGTGCGACAATAATCAACTAACGACTCTTCCCGAAACTCTCCCTGCTGGTCTTACATATTTAGCGTGTCATTTCAATAATCTCACTAGGCTACCTACTCTTCCTACAGATCTTACAACGTTATATTGCTTCAACAATCGGCTGACCAGGCTACCCGAAACTCTCCCTGCGGGTCTTACAACGTTATGTTGCTTCAACAATCCGCTGACCAGGCTGCCCGAAACTCTTCCTGCGGGTCTTACAACGTTATATTGCTTCGGAAATCGGCTGACCAGGCTACCCGAAATTCTCCCTTCTGGTCTTATACGGTTATATTGTTGTAACAACAACAACCTCCCATACCATGAAGATAATGAATCTATCCCTGATTATGTAGCCCGTGCGAACGCAATCGCTGAGGCATCCAGTCGAGAGCGTATCGTTGCACGGTGTGGTCTTATCTTTGAGGAGCTAGCGCAGAAAGTTTGGCATCCGTCGCGGGTGGAACGACGGATGTTGGCAGGCGTAGATATGGAGGATATGTAGAGCAACTCTATTTTTGAACCGTGACTGAAAATTTGACGGGTTCAACACCGCATCAACCACATCCACCACATTCACCGACTCTAGGGATACCATGGAAGACGCAAGAGAACGCGTCCGAGAGTGGCAGTCAGGTCCGCTGATTTTATCGTGTCTTAGACTCACAGAACTTCCTGAACTTCCTGCGGGCGTTACTAATCTCTATTGTTCAAATAATTGTCTTACCAGGCTACCCGATACTCTTCCTGCGGGTCTTACAACGTTACATTGCTCCAACAATCGGCTGACCAGGCTACCCGATACTCTTCCTGCGGGTCTTCTATCGCTACATTGTTACGAAAATCAGCTGACCAGGCTACCTGAAACTTTTCCTGCGGGTCTTACACTGTTCAATTGTATGAGCAATCGTCTGACTACGTTGCCCCAAACTCTTCCAACCGGTCTTTCATTCACTTGTTCCAACAATAATTTTCCAGATATGGAAGACGATGAATCTATTCCCGATTATGTCGCCCGTATCAACACAATCGCAGAGGCAGCCAGTAAAGAGCGTATCATTCAACGATGTGCTCTCTACTTTGAAGAGTTGGCTCAGAAGGTCTGGCATCCGTCGCGGGTAGAGCGGCAGATGTTGGCGGGCGTGGATATGGAGGATATGTAAGTAACTCCTATTTTTGACCAATGCCTGAAAGTTTGACGGGCGCAAAGCGAACCGCAACCGCCGGCATCCAAGGATACCATGGAAGAAGCAAAAAAACGTATCCTAATCTGTAATTCAGGTATTCTATATCTGATGAATCTTGGACTCACAGAACTGCCTGAACTTCCAGAGGGAGTTCGGTGTGTGTATTGTTATGGCAATAAGCTGTTATCACTACCAGACACACTTCCTTCTACTCTTGTCGTGTTAGATTGTGCCTTGAATCAACTCACTATGCTGCCAAATACTCTTCCAGCGGGTCTAAAAGAGCTCATGTGTAACAATAATCAGCTGTTATCGCTGCCCGATACGCTTCCTAAGGGTCTTACAAGGTTGGATTGTTACTTCAATCGGCTGACCAGGCTACCAGATACTCTTCCTGCAACTATTCAATCGTTATCTTGTCACCATAATCAGCTGGTGTCGCTCCCCAATACTCTTCCTTTATCTCTTACAAGGTTGGATTGTTCGGCAAATCAGCTAACCAGGCTACCTGATACTTTCCCTACGGGTCTTACTGAGATTGATTGTTCCCATAATCAGCTAACCAGGCTACCTGATACGCTTCCAGCGGGTCTTAGACATTTATATTGTCAGAATAATCAGCTCTTGACGCCACCCTGTACTCTTCCAGCGGGTCTTAGACATTTATATTGTCACAACAATCGTCTGACCACGCTCCCCGATACTCTTCCGACAGGTCTTAGATTCTTGTATTGTTCTCACAATCAGCTGACCACGCTCCCCAAGACTCTTCCTGCGGGTCTTACACAGTTATATTGTAATGAAAATCAGCTGACCACGCTTCCTGATACTCTTCCTGCGGGTCTTCTATCGCTACATTGTAATGATAATCAGCTGACCACGCTTCCTGATACTCTTCCTGCGGGTCTTCTATCGCTACATTGTTATGAAAATCAGCTGACCAGGCTACCCGAAACTCTTCCTGCGGGTCTTCTATCGCTACATTGTTATGAAAATCAACTGACCAGGCTACCCGAAACTCTTCCAATCGGTATTACAATAATCACTTGTTCCAACAATAACTTTCCAGATATGGAATACGATGAATCTCTTCCCGATTATGTAGCCCGTGTGAACGCCATCGCTGAGAAAGCCAGTCAAGAGCGTATCGTGCAACGGTGTGCTCTCTACTTTGAAGAACTTGCTCAGAAGGTGTGGCATCCGTCACGGGTGGAGCGGCTGATGTTGGCCGGTGTGGATATGGAGGATATGTAGCAGCTTAATAAAACTTGACATACGGTGCACGGCCCCCGATTAGAAATCATACGATGATTCGCAACATTGGTCGCGTCGGTCATCTTCTCACCTTTGAACATAATGCGTGGCGCACGAACTACACTACGGTGTATGTGCCGGCATCTCTGGTGACCCTACAACTGGATAAGTATGGCATCGTAGTCAGTTCTATAGACAACGTATGGATGTCTCACCACGACACACACGAAGAGGCAAAAAAGGTATTTCATGAGGTTCTTGCCTGTATTCATCCGACACCTGAACGCACTGATACAAGTACAAGTACAAGTACAGGCCGTAACGATATGCCGTCGCCAGATTCATGGGCGATTCATGCCCTGAAGTAAACTGTCTGAATCTGTTTTTTTGAAAATGTGACGCACCATCAATACTCTGAATACGTATTCAATGACAATGGAAAAAGTACCAGAAGTTGCAGAAGCCGAAGAACGTATCCGCAACTGGAAGGACGGGATATTAGATTTAAGTTCTCTTGGACTTACTGCACTTCCCACTCTTCCAGAGAACCTTGAAGAACTGGTGTGTGATAACAATTTCTTGACAGCCTTACCCCCACTTCCTGCCGGTCTCACCCAGTTAGGCTGTGCGCGCAATCAACTACAGTCCTTGCCTCCACTTCCTGATAGTCTTATGCACTTGGATTGTGCGTACAATAAGTTGACATCCTTACCAACACTTCCTGTCTGTCTAGTGTGGTTCCATTGTAGAGAAAATCCATTGACCGCTCTGCCCGCACTTCCTGTCGGTCTGAATGCGCTCTATTGTGGAGGAAGCAATCTATCACGTCTACCTGAGCTTCCTACAACTCTGCGGTTACTCAGCTGCTATGGCAATACTATATCGTATCTGCCTACACTTCCCGATGCTCTTCAATACTTATACTGTAATCAGAATATCTTACAGTCCTTGCCTACTCTGCCTGCGGACATTAGAGAGTTATATTGTGATCACAATCAGTTGACCGCTTTGCCTGCACTTCCCGTTGTTCTCAGGAGGATAGATTGTAGTAACAATAAGTTGAAATCCCTGCCTAAACTTCCTGCTAGCCTTCGGGGAATCTTGTGTGATAGAAACAAACTAACATTCTTACCGGATCTGCCTGACCTTCTTGTTGAATTATATTGTAATGACAATCAACTGTTGTCTCTCCCCGAACTCCCTGATAGTCTTCGCCAACTAGTATGTTCTGGAAATCACTTACCCGAACATCCATGGTATGAAGCTATTCCTTACTATGCGATCCGTGTGAAAGCATTTGTTGAGACAGCCAGTAAAGACCGCATCGTTCAACGGTGCCGCACCGTATTTGAAGAACTCGCTCAGACAGTCTGGCATCCGTCGCGGGTGGAGAGGCGGATGTTGGCAGGAGTGGATATGGAGGATATGTGAGACGCTAAGCAGTCAATGCAGACCAAGACACTGGAAAATACGGCATCAACAGACGTTCTATGGCCCGCGCGTATCCCTGGATTTCCCGTTGCGCGCCCGAATCCGTGCGAAGCTCCCACAGACGGGCATACGCCGCCAGTGACGCGGTCTCAATAAACTCCGTATACATTCCCTGTGGCAAAACGGTGCGGGCGATTTCCGGTGCCACCTGACGCCGCAACAGCGATTCATAGAGCTCGACCGCGGCCTCTCCTGATGCGCGGATTTCCGCCACAATCTCCTCCGCACCCTCCACGGGAGTCTCCTTGCTGCCCTGCTTGAGTTTTGGATCCCGTGCTCTGAGTCCGTCCGCCGGCGGATACCACACCTCTGGAACACTATCCACGTAGCGGCGACTGACCTCATTGCGGGCGAATCCTATCGTGTGCCGAAACCATTCGCGGGCAACAAAAATCGGCATTTTGATGCGCAGCTGAATCTGCGGATGGAAGAACGGACTGATGTGATGATGTTTCGCCAAGTAGGCAATGAGCTTTTCGTCGCGCTCCCCCAGTGCCTCCGCAACACCCACCGTTTTGTTGAAGGAGACCCGCGCGGCATTCACCACGGTCTTGTCATCGCCGAACACCCCCAACACTTCCACCGAGCCAATACCGTCTTCCGCTTTCCATATGCACTCCTGACACGCCATATTCCTTCTCCTCTGAATCCGTTCATATCGTTTTAACCCATTGCTTCTTCACCATCCTAATATAAAGCCACGACTCGATTAAACATCCAATGAGTAAGGTCCGACATTTACAGAAAACCGCCGAAGCGGTGTCTAGCACGAAGCGATGCGGTTCAATGCTCCATATATACCGTCACCAGCTTCAAGAAACCACCGTTCCATCAGAGGTTATCTCCATACCTGATATTCAATCTGTATGGCTCCATGAAAGCCCCAGCTATACATACCAACACTATACTACCGTTTTTTATCTAAAAGGAGATAAAGAAGTGAACGTGAAGTGGCCGTCAGGACGAGACACCACTTCGTGGCGTTCTGAGACAGAAGCCACAATATTGAAGATGCTGGAGGAGATTGGGACACTTCCTGGTGCACCTACATTTCCTCTGCGTCCACCCCAGCTAGCATAAGACGCTCCACGCGGCGCGGATGCCAGACTGTCTTGGCTAGTTCTTCAAAGATTCGGCGACACCGCCGCACAATGCGTTCTTTAGAATCCTCTTCTTGCTCTGCGGCGATTCGTTGCAAATACTCCAGCCACGGCTCCAGTTCGTAGTGCTCAGGCAGCGAATTATGGTCGCAATACAGTTCATGGAGCCCCTTCGGTAGTTGCGCCGGTAGAGTCCGCAGACGGTTCCAACTGCACACTAAGAAGGAGAGTCCAGCGGGAAGCGATTCAGGCAGCGCCTTGAGACGATTTCGGCTACAGTGTAATGTTTGGAGACTAAAGGGAAGCATAGGGGGCAGATATTTCAGTTGATTCTGGTCGCAGTACATCGTCGTCAGCCCCGCGGGAAGATTATCGGGTAGCCGGGCCAACCGATTTTTGTGGCAATCCAGAAGAATCAGATTTGCGGGAAGACGTGCGCCGCGGGGAATCAGTTCGGTGAGTTCATTTTGATGGCAGTAGATATGCTCAATAGTATCGGGCATATCTGCTGGCAACGTGGTCAGTCGGTTTCCGGAGCAGTATAGATGACGTATACCAGCGGGAAGCGGAGGCAACTCCGTGAGTCCCAGGTTCGTCAGATTAGGACCGTAGCGTTCGGAGAGTAAAACCGCATCAGAGACATAGGCAGCCACAGCGGTCGCAGCAGCAGTCAAGTCAGGTCTCCAATAGTATGCCCTCTGATCAGCGACCTGGGCACCAAAGAGCATCCTAACTTCCTGTTAGGAACAGAGACCCAGGCCAAGCCAGTAAACTTTATATATATTAGAGGATGGATATTTCTTCTGTCGCAAAAAAGATACTTGATGTGATACGAAGAGCGCTGAGGTTAGATCTAGTAAAAGACAAAACCGGTGAATTCAAATATCTGCCTTCTGCCTTCAAAATATCTCGTGGAGATAGAGCCATCAAAATAACCATGATTATGGAACATTCTATCAAAAATGTTGAGCCCATTAGACAACCCGTGTATGTTACGGTGGAGATTCCGACGGTTGCCGAAACAATCACTTCAAAAGATATGAGTGGTCTCACCGTGACGATTGAAGATTCCAATACATGGCCTCATAAGTTTAATACAAAAGAAAGAGTCGCTGACTTGCAGGCTTCTCTACGGATGGTGTCTATTAGGAGCCGAAGCCGAAGTAGAAGCAGGAGTAGGAACAGCAAAGGCAGAAAAAGCAGAAACAGCAGCAAAAGAACAAAGAGTAGAACTAAAGGTTAACCAAAAGCAACTCTTAATCCAACAATAGTGATGAAGAATATGATAGAAGAGGCCAAACAACCATAGCAAATAATTTGCAGCTGGTCACATTGTCTGCCGCAGCAACTCATGCGTTATTTATAGAAACTGATATTTCACTTAGACCCGCTCTTTTTCTTACCTCTGCAACAAAATGATTTTGCCGGTGGCGCATCTTTCGTTATTTCCAGTGTAACTTCTGATTCTTTAGTTTCTTCTGGTGCAACGGGTGGCACGTCAGGAACCACTGGAATTCCCGAAATATCCAAGACATGAACTTCAGACACATCAGGAGTCGCTGGAATTCCCGAAATATCCAAGACATGAACTTCAGACTTCTGTGATTCTAGATTCAGAACTATCGCACCTTGTAAATCAGAAGAAACAACAGAAATTTCTGGAGCAGAAGACGCAGGAGAGGCAGGAGTAGCAGGAGAAGCAGGAGTAGCAGGAGAAGCAACAGAGTGGGCTCTGACAATTTCAATCTGCTGTAATTTCATCTCCAGTTCAGAAATTCGGGAGTCCCTTTCCGCCACTTCCATTGACAATTTCATATTCACTTTATCTTTCTGTATCATCTCTTCCAGTAATTTCTCAATCTGCTCCTCCTTATTTTTCTTTTCATTTATCGACTTTTCCGTCTCAGCTTTCAGAGACAGAATAACATCCGAAATCTGCTTATCGAACTTGCCCAGCTTTTCCAAAAAAGCCAATGATATTTCCATCTATATGTAGATTATTCCGAATACTTTAGACTAGAGAGGAGGCCGTGCCGCTAGAAGCCGCTTCAGATACCGCACATCTGCCGCCAGCTCCGCCTGTGTTGCTCCCTCTATTAACAGATGCTTCTCTACCAGCCGCTTGTAAGCCTGTCCCTCATCCACATGGAGAGTCTCAAAACCGTCGCAAACGCTGATAACCAGAAACGGCATCAGTTCCTTATGAACCAGCACCACTCCAATATCGTGGCACGCGTTCTTCTTGCGATACTCCTCCCAGAGCGTGTTTATGTAGCAACTACTCCGCACTTCCATAGTGCAGTTCACGTAATGCGGCCACGGACTATCCTGCACCACGGCGTTGCACAGCGCCAGCAAATCCGTTCCACCGTTTCGTTCGGCGAAGAACTCACGGAACTTTGCGGGAAACAGAAATCCTCCATAGCTGGTGGCGTAGAGCACGGAAACAAAGTCGTCGGTCATTCTGACCAGCGGCACCATGACCGCAGTGGGCCGTCAAATTTACAACTATTCCCTTTATGCATGCGGTGTCAGTCCGATGCGGCTCGCTGGTGAGCCGAAGGCACCATAAAGGATATAGGTTGGGGCACCATTTTCTGTTAATCCAGTGCGGGCCGTCCAGAGATGACTCATATAGTGGTTGTGACCATCGTGAACCGCTGGGTCATAATGTACTGTCAAAGGGGGTATGATGTCAGTAATCTTAATCAGACGCAGCTTCGCCCACCCGTTTTTGCCCTTCTGCTCTACGACAAAAGTAAAAGTACCGACATTACCATCATTACTGGATAATTCCAGTATGTATGTGGCCATATATTTGTGTAGAATGGTTTATGTTTAAGTTTACATTAAAGAGCAAGCTTAGACTAAAGAATTTTTCAACGACAAATCACACAGACAAATCCCATCGTGTGTGAATCCCCTCCTCAAAGAGAGTCATAGGTCCCTCTGCAGCGTCAGTTCCAAGTCTTAGCGCCCCCATAATGCGTTCCGGCGTCAGGAGCTCTTCCAGAATAGCCCAACTGGCCGCCGCTGCCGCGCGCCGTCGCTTCTCCTCTTCCACCGCCTCCTTGGCCTCATAGGAAGCGCGCACACTCTTCACCGTCGCAGAAATTCCAGCATAATACAATTCATGATCCAGATTGTCCGTCCACTTAAAGTTATACACTCTGCGCGGCAGCAGCGGCAGAGTCTGCAACTTATTGTTCGCACACTGAAATGATTCCATATCACGGCAGTGCTCCAGGCTATCCGGTAACCAACGCAAACCGCAACTGTTCAACATGAGAGTTCTGAGCGTAGAAGGTATCGACGATGCCAACAGCGGCTCACGCAGCGGATTGCTGCTGAGATTCAGATAATTCATTCCCTCTGGCAAATCATCCACATAACGGATGCGATTATTCTCCGCGTCCAAGGACCTCAGACCCCGCGGCAGGAAAGGCAGTGACTGAAGCTTATTATGAGAGCAGTAGAGTAACTCCAGCGTAGAGGGCAGCGGAGGCAGCGTCTCCAACATGCAGTTGCTGACGGAGAGATGCAGGAGTCCTTCTGGAAGACTCTCAATAATCAAGCCAGGGTTGTATCGGAGACACAATGTTGTTACACCTGCGGGCAACGGGGGAATCCGCGTCAGGTTCAGGCTGCTAAGCATCAGGATCCCGGTATGATCATTATGATCAGTCTCAATAAACTTCGCAATCGCCTGTTCGGCCATTTCGTAAGGAGTGCTCATTCTGTTTGACTAGAGAAACGGTCTTATGTTCCTGTTAGTTGTTAGGGACCAACCAAACCCCTTCACTTTTTCGTAGCCAAAAGATACGATGCTATCATTCATACAAGTTCTTCAGAAGATCGCATAGTTGAACAAATATGTCCTGGGCTTCCACAGGACGAAGTCTGCCTGAAATATCTGTAACGATTTTTATTTCGTGTCCGCCTACCAGCATAAATCTCCACTCACCTCCACCCATTATAAGACCGTATGGCCTGGATACGCAAGCGACGATATTCGCTTTGGGAATAATAGCTCTGCCCAGGATGAAACAGCCATTTTTGTACTCTAGGGTCGCCGTGTAATCTAGAGTTACGACATTCGCGGAAGCCATCAATGGTTCTTACTTCTCCTGTCTACCAGCAAGCGCCCCCTGTCAAACTTTGTGCAAAAAAGTGACTAGGCCCCGCCAGTGGCCACCAACTGCCACCCAATCAGGATACGATGTCTCACACTCTCCAGCGCCACGCCGCAGCCATCAAGCAGATTCACGTGGTCCTCCAGGACGCACTGGAGCACAGCAGTCTGGAGAAGGTTATTCATTTCCTGCAACTGGTTCGGATGGCCCCAGAGCTGTTGGAGTCGCAGCCGGTCTTCCGCAAGGTGCTGACTGTCCATATCCCCATTATGCGGGATTACGCCATCCACAAGGAGGAGGCAACAAAGGCCAATCTCCATCTGTATGATGTGTTGGCTGCAGAGGTGGAAATGACGGACACTTTTCTGAAGCGGCTGAGAGAGGAGTAAAAGACAAAGACAAAGACAAAGACAAAGACAAAGCAGTGCATGTGTTCATTTTGGCCGTCTGGTGTCGTCTGCCATAACAAAAAGTTGACTACCCAAACGGACCACCACACCCAAAGCAGGAAGACTTAAGAAAGCTCTTTCTAACAGAATGTCCAGTATTATCCGCATTCAGACCTGCACCGGCCGCTACTCTGCTGTGAAGCTGAAGGATGGATGCTCTGTCTTGGAGGTGAAGCGCCCAGGTGAGAGCAGCAAGAAGGTGTATCCCACGGAGGAGCAGTGGAGGAATGCCGTCGCCGACAGTACCGATGCCCACATCTTGTTCCAGCTCCCGTCGTCCTCTAAAGAGGTGAGCTTGTCCGAGGTTGCGAATAACCTACGGATGTATCTTAATATGCTTGACGGTTTAAAGACGGAGACCGGGGGGAGGCTCTGCTGCAGAATAGCCACAATCACGGCCATTCTTCTCTACATGCGTGGGCATGGCCTTCTGTTCTTGGATAAGCATGAGAAGTTTCGGAATGTGTTTCTGACCAAGTGTAAGGAGTTCAAGAACGATCCGAACGCCACGCCGGACATCGTGAAGCTCTGCACCTATTTCCTGAATGGGTATGCTCATGTGCTTCCTTCTGCTTCTGCTTCTGCTTCTGCCCCTGCACCGGCGCCTGCATCAGCACCAGCACCAGCGCTTGGCATCATGGGGATGACAGCATCAGAGGCCATAGCGTGGGCGCAGGCGGCTGCGGAGAAGGAGAAGGAGAATGCTGTGATCCCAGAGGAGGCAGCTGTGATCCCAGAGGAGGCAGAGGAGCCAGAGCAGGATGCTGTAGAAGAGACCTCTTGTTGCGGCTGTCGCCGAACCAAGAAGGCAGCAGAGACAGCAGAGGTAGAGTTCAACCGAATTCTCCCAGCGCTTCGTATTGAGGAGGTTGCGGAGACGGTCCACGATATGGATGCGCTGGAGGATGATGAGGCAGACGATGAGGCAGACGATGAGGCAGACGATGAGGCAGACGATGAGGAGGAGCCACCAGCAGCAGAGGCAGCAGAGGCAGCAGAGGCACCAGAGGCAGCGGAGGCACCAGAGGAGGCAGTGGCAGCAGCACCACCTCCCGCACCGGCGTCTCTCTCCGCTCCTGACGCTCATATCCTGGACAACATGAACATCATCCCCACGATGGTGGATGAGCTCCAGAAATACCGTCCCCGTGAGTGGGAGTTCATGGCCGTAGAGATTCTGTACTACATCAAGCACAACAACAAGCTCTACAATGAACTCCCTTTCAAGGTCCGCATGCGGATTCGGGCCATAGTGCGGAACTGGATGAATGACGCCAGGAGTCTGAATATGAAGCAGGAGGCCAGCTACTTTCTGATAGACAACCGTCTGTGGTAATCGTCCCTGACTGTTTCTCTGTCTGTCTTTCTTAAATCAAAAAACTAATAAATATTTTTGTTTGGCGTAGATGTATCACCCGCTAGTCCTACTCCTCGTCTAAGGAGGGAAATGCATCCGAATCCAGACCCCCAAACCCCTCAAAGAAAGTCTCACACACCCCCCGCGCCGCCTCAATCTTTTCCGAATGCACCTCCAGCATCCGTCGGTCAATGTTGTCCATGACATCATCAATGACGCGGAACAGATGCACCTCCACCGGAAACCGCTGACCAATCCGCACAGCCCGTCCCACCGCCTGATGGACAACCGCCGGATTCCAGTGCGACGACAGAAACAGAATACGGCGACAGAACTGCAGATTGAGACCGGCTCCACCGCTGACAATCTGCACGACCATGACCACCGGCTTTCCATCGGCGGCAGCGGCTCTGCCCTCCGTGACCGCCCTCCCAATCGCCTCCGAACCGACCCCGCCACAGATAGTCCATACCGATGCTCCCATCTCCGTCGCTTTCGCGGCGACCCACTCAATCTCGGAATGGAACTGGCAGAAGACAATCTGGCCGTGCTTGGCGGCAATCCCCTCCTGCATGACCGTCATGCACGCAGACCACTTGGTAGTCGTGTCAGAAGTCTTCCAGTCCTTACGGGGATAGGCCTTGCCGAACTTTTTCCGCATGGCGTCAATGAAGAGCTGCGGATGCACCAGAAACTGCTGAATGCGCATGTAGAGCACCAGCTTGTCCAGCGCCGACACAGACTTCTTGTCAATGACGTTGTCCAGCTGGTCGCAGAGCACCTTGAAGAGCTTCTGCTCTGGCCCCGCGGGAATCGATAGATTGTGCTCCACAAACTTGGGCGGAGGAGGAAGAGAATCCATGACACCGCGGAGGTCGGCCATGGTGCGACGGAGCATGAGGGTAGAAGCGATAGTGTCCATGGACTCTATGTCACTACCAGCCGCTGCCTCTCCTTCTCCTGCCTCTCCTGCCTCTCCTGCCTCTCCCTCTTTCTCTGTCTTCAGAGTATTGGCGTGTAGCCATCCCAGGAGATTGCGCCAGTCGCGCAGACCATTCTGCACGGGTGTGGCCGACAGAATCCACCGACACGCAGAAGCCGAAGCGACGGTCATGCATGAGCAGAAGCGGGCGGTCTTGGAGCCGTTACGGATGGCGTGTCCCTCATCAAGGATAACACGGTCAAACGCGTGTCCACGGAGAGCATCACAATAGTCTGAGACCTTGGGATAGGTCGTCAGACCGACTCCGCCAGGCAGAATAGGGTGGAGAGCCCGTGCATCGAAGCCAATCCACTGTGCGGTCCCTGGGCGCAGAGTCGTAACAGGAATGTCGCACGCGCGAAGCTCTTCCTCCCACGACGCCATGAGAGCCGGCGGGCAGATAATGAGTGTCCGCATGTCACGGAAAGGCGAATTGCGCAGCAGACCGATAGTCTGAAACGTCTTGCCAAGCCCCATATCGTCGGCCAGAATGCCCCCGCGGCACATGGATGCATCCTCTGACTCACGGGACAACATCCACCGAACACCTTCCTCCTGGTGCGGCAGATAGGAAATACCAGCGCGCGGAAGCACAAGGTCAGAAATCATTCTATAACAAATGGCAAGTCTTGTAGCCTGCGGTCCCTGAGGGGTGCGGCGCCATGCGGCAACTTTTTACCTCGCCTCACCAGAGACAGTCTTGAAGCCAAAAGTTTTTTGTTTCTTTTTTGTTGTTGTTTCTTTCTGTATCAGGCCACACGCACAACGAACATGATTGTTCCAGCCCCCTTCTCTGCAGCATCAAGAAGGTCGTCACTTCCTTGGCTTTCCTTGCTTCCCTGTCTTTCCTGCCTTTCCTGCCTTCCCTGCCTTTGCGGGCTTTGTGCCACCCCACTCCACGACGGGGTTGGTGTTGGAGATGACAGAGACAATGGCTGTCCGCTCAGCAACGGCTCTGGCGTGCTTTGCAGAAAAAGGCCCTCCATCGCGCTTGCCAGAAAGCTTAGACTCGGTGCGTGTCTTAGGAATGCGGTCATCCATGTTCCTGGCTTATAGCGTCGTAAAACCAAAGGTCGTCAATTTTTCGCTGTCGTTGTCGTCCGGATACGCGTCATGAATCGCTCTGATAATTCCGGGTCCACGAACGCGACCTCCTGGTGTCATCTGCATATGGATGATTGCCGCGTTCATAGCGTCTGCGCCAACCAGATCATACAGATAAGAGGCAATCTCTGCATCGGTCGCACCGGCCTGAATCATGGACATAATAGCGACGCTGTAATCGGTCTTATAGAGGTGATGATGAGACATTCTTCCTGTTTGTGTCCAGCTGCAGCACAGTAACCCCCGTCAAATTTAAGTCAAAAATATTTCAACTCAAGCTCAGACAACACACACACCAATCAGGCCTTTGCCTCTTTCTTTGCCGCTTCCTTTGCCTCCTTTTCCTTCCTCATCACCTCCGCCTCCTCAATAACCGCTGCCTGTGTGAGGCGGCGCATGTCGGTATCGTGATGCCACCCTCTGGTTTCCAGAAGGAACTGGTATGGCGCCACAAATCCCAGCTCTTCCAGAGTCGGCGCCACCGTGGCAGCCACAAACCCGCGCGGATGAAATCCGAAGAGCTTATCCTTTTTGTTGTAGCAGACCTTGACGAACCGTCCATCGGGATGCAGAATCCGCACCGTAGAGCGAAACTTATTCCCAGCATAATATGTCTTATGGTCCGGC
>Ga0214921_10000817_pt1 | contig 55439 bp, 79 predicted proteins | sample LL1505_MetaG_FD_177992 | JGI IMG/M metagenome (GOLD analysis project Ga0214921, IMG submission 177992) | Freshwater microbial communities from Lake Lanier, Atlanta, Georgia, United States - LL-1505 | ecosystem: Environmental > Aquatic > Freshwater > Lake | place: USA: Georgia | collected... | reverse complement strand
GCTGCAGGCGTTCGACTCTCATTTCAAGCCACAAGCTGCAAGCAGCAAGCCACAAGCTTCAAGCTCCAAGCGGCAAGCTGCAAGCAACAAGCCCCTTGACAAATCAAAGTAATAGGATTATATAGGATTCATGAAAGTAACAGAATTAGATAATATAACAGGGACGTTGTCAAAGCCTTCTAAGATGCCAGGATGGAGCTACGGGATACCTGCTAAGGAATGCAAAACAGGTTCTAAGCTTGCGAAGATCCCTGGCACGGTTTGCCATGGCTGCTACGCTCTCAAAGGTTGTTACGTATTCCCTAATGTACAGGAAGCGCAATACAAGCGTCTGGCAGCAATTGATCATCCGCTATGGGTCCAGGCAATGGCTGCGCAAATCTTACGCCACAAGTCTAAATATTTCCGCTGGCACGATTCCGGCGATATCCAGAGTCTGGAACACTTGAAGAAGATATTCGAAGTTTGTAAACTTACACCCGATGTTAATCACTGGCTTCCGACGCGCGAGGCTAGCATCGTGGCACTAGTGACCCCTGAAGAGGTTCCAAGTAATCTAATTATACGAATTTCAGCAACTAAAGTCGATGGCAATCCGCCGACTTTCTGGCCTTATACCTCCAGCGTAGTAACTGAAAACAAGACATGTCCAGCAGCTGAGCAGGATAATAAATGCTTAAGCTGTAGGGCATGCTGGGACAAGTCCGTTCCAAACGTTGCATATGGTAAACACTAACATGACCCCAACAAATACGCTGCAAACGTATTTGACTAAAGTACAGTCTGGAAACAGGCTGGGGGCCGCTCCCCTCTCGCAACTCGCTTCAAGCTACAAGCCGCAAGCGACAAGCTTCAAGCGTCAAGCTCCCAAAGTCTCAAGCTTCAAGCGGCAAGCTTCAAGCCCTTCGCATAGAGGCGCAAGCTTCAAGCCGCAAGCTACAAGCTGCAAGACACTTGTGCCTTCATAAAGTTTCGAGTGACTAGAAGCGAGGTGCTTTACTAAGATAAATGTATTCTTGGGATGGCGTACATGGAAGCTGATTTGATGTGGTGAAAGTCGAACAGAATTAGTCTTCGTTACCTTAAGCTCAAGTGTAAAAAAGTGTTGGTTTTTATTATAACATAATAGATCTGGCGTACCAAAACCGCTTAAATTTTCTAGCCTTGTGAAGCTGATGTTTGGCATAAATTTCTTAACTTCATGCCAGAATTTTGTCTCGGGTTTCAAGCTAACTACACTATTTGATTGGAGCGTATAACTTTAGACATTTTGTGTTTTTCTTTTTCAGTTTTTAACACAATTCTATGGGTTTCAGTTTTACCAATAAGCATGTTTTCCATTAATCTTATTTCTGTAATGTCATGCAAATCACCATTAGGCATTTGAACTTGTATTCTTGCATTACCAGCAACTTCAGATTTTTTAATAAACCTTTCTAATACTGTTAATAATGTCTTTCCGTGTATCATAATTTATGTGACTAGCTGACAATGGAGATAATCAGCTAGTCCTAAAAGTAATTAGGGATCAGTATCTGGGAGTAAAAATCTTTCATTCCCTCGTAAGCCATCCCTGATTGACTTTTAGCCAAAATTAACTTAAATGTCAAGTTTATGGGATTACCAAAGAAATTAACAGAAATGCAAATGAAATTTGCATATGAAATAGTAACTAACGAAGGCAGAAAGACTGCAACTGAATGTGCTATTGATGCAGGTTATGAAAAAGACTGTGCTGTTGTTACGGCTAGCAAATTACAAAACCCAAAATTATATCCATTAGTTGTTCAATACATTGGAGAACTTAGAGCTGAATACCAAAAGAAATATGATGTTACATTTGAACGTCATATAACAGAACTTGCCAAACTTAGAGATGAATCAAGAAATAAAGGTGCATGGTCAGCAGCCATCAATGCTGAAGTTGCAAGAGGTAAAGCCGCAGGATTGTATATTGAACAGAAAATTATACGAACAGGTAAGTTAGAAGATTTATCAGCTGATGAATTAGAAAATAGATTAAAAGAAATTATGGAAGATTACAAACCACTTCTTGAGGGTGTTGAAGTTAAAGATCTTGAGGAAGATGTTAAGTCTAGACAGAAAAAAATTAGACTTGGTAAACCTCAACAACCCAAAAAGAAGGATGTGATAAAAGTTAACTATTCGTCTTCGTCCTCATCTTCATCATCAGACCAGTCTTCCGGTCCATCAGAATCAGAATCACACTGACATTGATTGTCTTCTAAATCTTGAGCCTTATCTCTAAGGATATCAATATCTTCTTGAATTCTATCCATAATGTCTTGGATAGACTCAGTTTTTTTCTTCTTTGCCATTGATTTTCTCCATTGTTTTGATGTTATTTGCGGGAATTACAGTTCTATCTCCAAATGTAATTTCGCCTAGATTGTCTATCTCATAGCTAGAAAATATCCAAACATAATCTTTGGTCTTTCTATAAATAAAACCAATTGAAATACAATGACTTACGTCCATACGATCAAATTCTACATCTGTAGCCCAGCCTGAATCGCTACAAATATCTTCCCATTCTATTCTGTATAACTCGTATTTGAACTTCATTCCCCTATATAGAGTTATTCTATATCTTTTGAAATATAATTACGCCAAAAGTTTTAAAAAATCTGTCAACTTTGTCAAATATACATATTATCCTTATATACCAATGATTCTGTCTTGACAGTTTCTTGACAGAGTTGACAGTTTTGAAAAGGAAGTCATATAAATCAATGGGTTATTTAATTTCAAATCTGTCAAGTCGCAAAAACACCGCATAAATGCTCATTTTTATTGTGGCAAAATTGTGGCAAAGTTATGACTTATTTGTGTTTTGATAGTATTTGTCCACCCTCTCAAGCCATTTCCACTTGTATTCACGAAATTGTGAACCATTAATTATAAATCTTTGGAAGAAATTATCTGGTGTAACCATCAGTATAACGCCTTGTTCTATATTAGTTCTATGTACATAATCATGAGCTGTCGCATACGCCGCTAGCTGCAACTTATAATCCTCTATCCACTCGTCTTTCTTTGGCTTATTTGACTGTTTAAAGTCCACAATACTGTCTCTACCTTGATAGATTCCACATAGATCAGTAGCCCCTGCATATAGGCCTGGATAATGTAATACAACTTCACTGCCCCATATTTCATGTAAATCAGGTAAACCCTTGTCTATTATCGTTTTAGCCATGCTCTCAGCCTCTCGTCCCTCGCTGCTCAAGTCTAGCAACCCGCCACCATTGATATGATGTTCTAAATACGTGTGCATTGCAGTGCCACGCTTTGCCGCTTGATTCTTAATTTCATCTGCTTTAGAATCTCCGACCTTTAATTTCCATTTAGCTAAAGATTCTCGCTTCTCGTCGCTTGCTGTAGCAGCTAGAATTGTGGTCACAGAAGGGAGCTTCTCGTCTCCAACCTCATAGTGCCTTTCATCCTTAATCAAAGATCTTATAGACTTAGGATATTCATATAATTTATTCCATTTCATAATTATTCATAACAAACATTGATAAACAGTTATTTTTTTCTAATAATCTATTACCAATTTTTTTAAAAGTTTTTATTAATTTTTCTCTATTTTTAATTTTAAACCATTCTGATGAACCGGAATATTCAACATTATAAGTTGAGTAAAATCTAAAAAAATGATGTAAATTTTTTTCAAGATTAAAACCATTAAAAGGTACATATTCAAAATAACATATATAATTCATTCCATAAGGATTGTCAGTAAATTTTCCTCTATCTTCTACTTTTCTTTGTGTTGTTTTTCCTATTTTAAAATGACCTGTTTTATAAGGTCTTGCTTCTTCTGCAAGGTAAACTTTTACAGCTGTCATTCCATAAAAAGAATGCAAAGGCTGTAGTTCTTTTACAACACTTATTACTTTTCTATATTTTTTATCTTTTAAATCTTTACTTAAATGTTTAGAGGCTTCTTCCAATAAAGAATTTAATCTATCCATATGTTTTATAAAAACTAAATCTAAATTTTCTCTTTTTTTAACTCTCAATTCTTCAATATATTTACTAACTAAAGGATAAATTTTTGGATTCTGCAATTTGCTTGCATATACAACCGCCGTTTGAGGTGAATAACCTGCTTCAATAGCACATTGAGCTGCAGTTTTTTTACCAGCACTTTCAACAATAATTTCAACAAAATTTCTTTGTGATTCAGTTAATTTTTTATGTTGGCCCATAAATATTAATGAAGTTTTTCAAATAACATTAAACGCTCGTCATAAGCCTTTAATATTTTTTTTTGTATTGATAGTGGTTTATTTTTTATACATTCTAAAGTTCTTTTTCTTTCATCTTCATAATAAAGAAGATCTAAGGCATATTCATCCTCATGTATATTAATTCCTAATTCTTTTAATATTCTTCTATTCATTTTATTCTTGGCTTTCCAACTCTTGTTTCATAATAATTAATTATCTCACCGGCGACTCTTTTTTTATTAACCTCTCTAAGATAAGGATATATGATCTTTGCAACTTTATATGCATTTTGATAAGATACAATCCATCGAGCTATTTGTTTACATTGAGTTCCTGTTGCTGTTTTTCTTGGTTTATCTAAATAAATATATCCAGTTTGGAATGTTTTTATCATTTGTTCTATTAATAAAATATCGGTATTGGTAACTTCTATTTTAGGCATGTAACAATTGTAAACTTTTCCTAATGAATTTTTTTTAGGATGTTTATATAATTTTACACTACCTTCACCATCAATGAATCCAGCCCAATATGATAAATCTGTTTCTTTTATGTTGGTATTAATTGTCATAGTCGAGTGATTGCAAACCAGATTAATACAGCAATAAGTAGTACAATAATAAAACTCATTAATGTAGTCTCCTAACCATAAAAGGCTCTATTTTCTTAGCGTTTTTAACAACGGTTTTTAACATGTCCTTAAATTCATTTTCACTCAATATGGTTTTATAGAGTCTAAACGATAGCGCAACCATTGTAGAGGCCACAATCTGAGCATCATCATATTTAACAACGGTATCTAACATACGATCAAGTATTTCATCGTAAAGTATTTTTAACCTAGTTTGATCGTTTTTTAATGTTTTTTTACCAGTCATTTCTTCCTTCAAAGGCTCTTTCTTTTAGTTGTTCACGTAGAAATTCAACGTCTTCTTTTAACATTTCAATTTCCATTGATAATTTATAATTTTCTTTTTTAAGTCTTTCAATGATCCATTCTAGATCATTGGGGCCTTTATCGTTCGTCTTGCTCATACAATTCACCGGTTTTATAAATATAAGATTGTTCAAACAATTCTTTAAATTTAGTGTCATTAACTTTTTCTTTTTCAAGATGAGCAACTTCCCTTTGCAAATAAGATTTTTTATATTTTTCAAAGGCAACTCTTTTATTACAAATGGAAATAATATCATTTACCGTAAATGCATAATCCATTTTCTTTTTTGTAGCTCTAACCCTTTTTAAGATTTTATTAAACTCTCTTATAATTTGATTAGATAATCTTAATTTAAATTGTATTTCATTTAAATCTTTAGTATTCATTTTACTCTCCTTTTCTTTTTTGGTTTTTCCTTACCAAAAGCATCATATTTTTTTCTGTATGCTTTTAATAATTTAGCTATTGCTTTTTTATATTGTGTCATAGTCATTAATTTACACTTTTTATTTGTTCAAGATCATTGATTACATCATCTGTAATTTCAACTTCACCTTGATTATGACAATACTCACAATCGATCGGTACTTTTTTTCTATCATCATGATTAAATGAATAAACAAATCCATTGCCATGACATTTAGGACAAATAATACTACCCTGCATAAACAATCTCCTCATTTTTAACATTCCAAACAATGCCTGATTTTTTTAATTTTTTTAATCGAATCAATTCACATACTTTTTTAGATAAGTAATCAGCATCAAAACCTGCAAATTCACAGGCTCTTTTAAAATTACCACTATTGTATATAAACCAATTTTGTGCACTTTCTTTTATTCTATGAGGCATTGCTTTACTTTCAATGTTTGATAGAGCATCATAAATAGCCTGACAAATTACTGCGCGCCAAAGTTTCTTTTCAGCTGAATAATCTCCAGAATCGCTATAAGTTGTATATTTATTTGCTATAGCTTCCATTTAACTTTCTCACTTTCTCATTTACTAACATTTTAACTATTTGGCTACGACTTAATTTTAAATCATCATTGACCATTTTAGTTTGTAGTTTAGTAAGTTTTGCGTAAGTGTCATTATCGACAGTTACATTTTTATATTTACTAAAGTCAGTCATTTTAACCTTTCTATTTGTTATGTTTTATATATAGGATATTATATTAACTTAGTCAAGTGTCAAGTTATTGTTTTTTACCCTGACCTCTGTATGCTTTTCGCGTATTACGTTTATTAGGTTTTTTAGCGTGTCGTCCCGGTCTTTTTTTGTTGGTTTGCTTTATAAAAGCACCCGAACCGTTACTTATCTTTCTCGCCATAAATTAAATCTTCTGGTTTTTTATTAATAGGTAAATATTTAATAACTCCATTAACATGTTGTTTTAATTCTTCTCCACAACTTGTGCATTTATAAATATTATCTAATACGGATACTAACGCTGTAAGTTCTTTACAACTTGGACAAATACCATGAACAATTAATGATTCAATGACTAAATTTTTCATTCCATTGGAGAATATACAATTCTTCCTAAAAATTTACTAGCTCTTAAATATTGTTTTCTATTACCATCTTCATCATTATAGCTGCAATGAACCCATCCTGAGTTAGGGTCGTCAGGGTTCCAAAATTCTAATATACATTGATCGTAATCAAGATTTTTAACACACCAATCGGCTAATTCTTTATTATGTACACCAAATATTTCAAAATCGGCTGCTTGCCCCTTCGTGTGTTGACTTTTGCTGCTCGATCCTATCGCCTCGCATAAAGCTGCTGATCGGTAGCCGGAAGATATAGAGACTGGCATTTTAAAATGATTTCTAATTGGTTGTAATATATTTTTACAAAGTAAAATTAAATTAGTCACATGCTCATCGTTTGGTTCATTTTTAATTCCTAAACGAATAGCTTCTTGTGATTTGGTTAATTCATCCAATGTAAAATTTTCACTTAGTAACATTTCTTAATTTATTAATAACCTCTATTACGTGTTTTTCATATTCTTTGTTTGTAGAAAAACTATCTAATGCTTTTGCCATTCTAATAGGGTCTTTATTGAATGACATGTCCCTAGCTTTTCTAAATTCCGCATACACTTGTTTTGTATTTAGAATTTCAATGTAATACTTAACAGATTCGCACTTAGTTTTAAAGACTCTTACACGCCAATTTATATGATCAGGCTGTTTATATGGTAACATCCCTTCCGTTGACCATACTCTTATGCCAAAAAGATTATTTCCTTCTATTGCAAAACGTGATGTTCCATAATTAGACTCAACGATTGCTTGGGCTATTATTAATTCAGTATTTATGTGGTTTTTTGCAGGGATATCAAAGTTCAGGTAGGCTATGCATTTTTTAAGAGATATGACAAACTCTTCATTATTGTGATATTCAAACCTTGGCGGTCCAAACCCTAGACTTTTAGCCCAGGCGATAATGGCGTTTTCAGTCTTCTTCTTGGCGACGGGGTTCGGAAAGAATGTACCTAGCAAGAATGCCACTAAGGCTATTATCAAATACTTCCAGATTGTTAAAATCTTTGTTGTCATAGCATTTACAGTGATTTAAGAGGCAGCATCCAACTGCAAGGTTGTTAATACAATTAGTCTTGTTTAACTTCTTTGATTCGTTTAACGCCATGTTTATCTACTTCTACTATGGCTTTTACTTCTTTGCAAGTCCATGAAGTAACATTTGGGTTACCATCACGTTCTACTTTTCTTTTTTGTTCTAAACAATCTGCAACATTAGCTTTAGGAGAATAGCCTTCTAATTTACCATTCATATACATTAATAATGCAAATACCATTTCAACCATTATTTACCTCTTAAGGTATCTAATTCTTTTTCTAGTTTATCTACTTTCTTTTCTAATTGAGCTATTAATACTTTAGTATGTACGTTTTCTTCTAATTGTTTTGAATGTTTGTCTAAAGCCTTAGCTTGATACTCAATCAACATAAACATTTCTTGATTTTTAGGTGTTTGATCAGCTTTTTTTAAAAGATCTTGAGCCATTAATTTTTCATTAGTCTCTAATCTATTTAATCTTTCAACAAGACCAAAATAAGTCCATACGGCTACAACAATAGCAGATACAATTGCTATTATATTTTTAACAGGCAATGAAACATTTGTTTGATCGCTTAATTTAAATTCACTACTCATTTTTTACCTTCCACTTGATAAAACATTTTATCAGAATCTTCTGTTACCCAATCTTTGTTTTCCACGTTCCACTTTGAAGTCTGTACTTTATAATCAGGCCAATGTGATGAAGTAGTAAAACTAGGCACATTCCACAGAATGCGATTGTTAGGCATGATAGCGTAATTACCGTTATCAAGAGCCAGAACATGCCCGCACTTATGTTCATGAGGGATTTCAGAGTGTTCTGTATCCAAGATATTACTATCTGGATGCGCCCAGTCAATAGTAAATAAATATTCGCCATGAATAAATTTCTTTGATTTACTTAGATATTTGCATCTTTGACCTTTTAAAAAATCAAAAACAATAACGCTAGGATAATAACTAAATGAATTCCATAGCTGAAGATCGTCGAGATCTTGATGTTCCATCGGTGTGCTATACACATCACTGCCGACTCTTCTTTGAACAAAAGCAGAGATAGGAAGTCTCCAATATATCGCACCGTTGCTGAGTAAACAATGAAACAACGTCGCACGCCCGCTAATACTCCCCAAAGCAAATACCACGCAGTCTTCAGTTTCTCCTTGATGTTGTCGTAAGTCATATAAATATTCTCTCCTTATCTTACAGTAGATTGGAGGTATATTTGCATTTAAATATGCCATAATCAACCATAAATATCTCCCCATGTTTCACCGCTTTCATAATCTACCTTGTTGGGGATTTCCAAAGGTACGGCGTTTTCCATTATTTTAACAATCTTTTTTGCTTGATCATTATCTATAACAGAAATATCTAATTCATCATGTATTTGAATGTGTGGAACAATTCCTTCTTTATATAAATCTAACATTGCTTTCTTTGTCATATCTGCTGCAGATCCTTGTATTAATTTATTTAATGCTTTGTATGTAAAACATCTTTTAATTTTAGGATTAGCTTTTAATTTTTCTACATCTGCTTCAGGATATTTTGCTAACCAATTATCTATAAATTTTTGTGTAGCTTCTTCTTTTGTCATAGGTGTGGACATTACTCCCATTCTAAATTCATCTATCTCCCATTTATCAAATCTACATTTTCTTCCCAATAAAGTTTTAATGTAACCATTTGTATTTGCTAATCTTGATGTGTGTGACATTAATTCTTTTACAAAAGGTACATTGTCATGATACTGATTAAATAAATTTTCTGCTTCTGCTTTTGTAGACAAACCAAGTTCAGCTTGTAATTTAGCTTTACCCATTCCATAAAATAAACCAAGATTAATTGTTTTAGCTTGTGATCTAGATATACCGGCCATATCTGCAACTGTTTGGTGGAAGTCTACGTTATTATTATTAAATCTATCTACAATGTTTTCAACTGCTTCATCATTGCATATAGGTTCTTCCGTAGCTGCATAATGCACAACAAGTCTTGGTTCTTGTTGTGAATAGTCAAAACAACCCCATTTATGACCTTTTTCTGGTATAAATAATGATCTAATCATTGGTCCCAAATCTTTATTTCTTGCAGGTATTTGTTGTAAGTTTGGATTAGAATAACTAAATCTCCCTGTAACAGTTCCACCTTGATCTGATCTAATTGGATTAATGTCAGCATGTATTCTTCCTTTATGTTCAAATCTTAAAATTGTATCAATAAAAGTTGTATGAGCTTTGTTTATTTCTCTTGCTTTAGCAATCATTTTAACTATAGGGTGTTTATGTTCTTGTAAAAAATTCTTTGTAAAGGATGGTGCTAATGATTTCTCAGTTCTTTCGTAAGGTAAACGAAGTTTTTCAAAAACTGTTGCAATGGACCTTGCAGCCCAAATCTGGGGCTCTATCCCTGTTTCTTGTTTTACTTTTAATAATAAGTCTTGCTCTTGTTTTGTTAATGTTTGTTTCAGGAGTCTTGCTTTCTCTACATCAACTCGGACTCCTTTAAATTTCATATCAATAAGACAAGGGAATAAATCTGTTTCTAATTTAAGTATATTTTTTAGTTTTTGATTTTCGATTTCTTTACTTAATATTTTAAATAATTCTAATGTTAATTCAGCATCTTTCTCAGCATAAGATCCAACATACATCGCCGGAAGTTTATACATTTCAGATTTAGGATCTATTCCCCAGGACTGAGCCGCTTCATTTAATGCTGCTTCATTTTTTGTTTTACCTAAATAATCAAATGCAACACTATTTAATGAATACCACAATCTGTTTTCATCAATTAACGATGCCATAACCATTGTATCTACAATCTCACCATTAATCTCGACGCCCGCCGCTCGAAGCCAGCATACGTCATACATTGCATTATGAAATAATTTAGTATTGGGTGCAGCGCAAACTTCTTTGATCCAAGACATGACTTTATCTTTATCTATATTTCCACCGCCTTCATGAGCAATTGGATAATATGCGGACCATCCATCAACAGCGACAGCGATACCAACAATATTACCTTGTCCTCTAACAGCTCCGGATCCCATTGATTTAAGTTCTGGATCTTTAGTTTCTAAGTCAATAGCTACATGACTATAGCCTTTTAAACTTGGAAAATTATCTGGACAAATCCATTCTTTTTGAGCTTCAAACATTTATATAACCATCATTAAAAAACAATATATACACAACACTGTAAACAATCCTAAATCAAATACTGCCATTTTCTTTCCTCTCATTCTTTGTAATCTCTTTCCATTATCATTTCTATATAATGAATTGCTTTTAAAAGATCTTGCTTTTTACCTTTGTCTTGATGCCTGCAAATATATTTAATAGCGTTTCCTTCTGCAAACAGTATCTTATTTTCATTGATAAAGATAGAAGGTTGTATTTTATATTTTTTATAATGTTTGCCACCAATTTGTTTAAAAAACACATCATTACTCATATTGGGTCTCCTACGCTATAGTTATATTCTTCTGTTGGTTGCATGATATATAAGTTCTCCTTTGTTCTGGTTACACCTACAAAAAACAATCTGTGTTCTGGATCAGGATTTCTTCTTGCTGATTCGTATATGACTCTTTCTAAATCAGTAAACAAAACAACATTGTCGCATTCTTCACCTTTCACGCTGTGTATTGTAGATACTTTAATTCTTGGTTTATCAAAAAGATTATCTCCGTTTGCTATTAATGATTTCATATATAATTTACTTTCTTCTGGAATGTTTAACTGTTCCCAACTTCCAAATATTTCTAATCCATGATCCATTCTAAGATCATCAAGATCTACATAATTTACATTCTCTAATGATTTACCTTCTGAAAAACCTCTTTTAACATGTTTAAGTTTATAACTTAAATATTCATAAATTAATTTTGCTTCATCTCCACCAACAGAAGCTCCTTCATTTAATCTTACCCAAATTCTATAAGCTTCTAATAATTGATTTGGCAATAAGTCATTGATTTTACTATCAAATCTTAGGTTTAAAGAAGTTAAATAATCCCTTATTGGATATAACATTTTGTTAGTTCTAGCTAATATCATCCAGTTTCCTGAATTAAAATTTATGTTATCCATTGTTTGATTATAAAATACTTTACCTTCTGCATCTCTTGGTTTCCAATCTTTAACCATTCGATTGTTAATATGTTCTAAAATACTTAAAGCTTCTTTGTGAACTGCTCGAGGCACTCTTCTTGATTCTATTCTTGGATCTTTTTCACCTTGTAAATTTATAAATATATTTTCATCCGCACCCTGAAAAGTATATATGGTTTGATCGTCGTCCCCTGCAATGTAAGATCTTTCACATTTTGATTCAATGTAAAAGAACATATCCCATTGCAGAGGATTCAGATCTTGTGCTTCATCTAGAAAGACAGCGTTGAGTGGGGGACACTTATCTTTCTCGACAAACTGTTTAATCATATCGGAATATTCAATCATTCCTGTTTGTTCTTTATATGATTTTAAATCGGCATCAATTTGTTCTGTTAACCATATATCAATAGAATGTTGCAAATCTAATTCTATGGCTGCATCAACAATAGGAATTTTTTTAGCTCTAGCATATTCAATAATTTTCATGTGGTGATTTTTATATTGAGGTACACCAGAATCATTTACATATGATTCAAAAGACATGTCTCTACATATTTGTGAAAAGTTTTTAAATGCTTTCCATTTAGAATCTTTTAACAATCGTGTATTTGTATCTATATTTAATTGTCTTGTGCCTAAAGAATGCATTGTAGATATGTAAGGAAAATTTTTTTTAATATCATAAGTTGGAAATAAATTTTCTATTCTTTTCTTAGCCTCAGTCGTTGCAGCATTACTAAATGTAATGTATGCAATTTTAATTGTAGGCGTTTTATATTCTTCTATTTCTTTTCTTAAATAGTGATTAGTCAAATGATATGTTTTACCTGTTCCAGGAGGTCCTGGAATAATTATTCTTTTCATACTAAACTAGATTCTTTCATTTTTGTTTGTCTTACATTTGGTTTATCTAATTTAATAGTTTCCATTTTCATTGTTCTAATAACTTTCTTTTCTATAAACACTCTATCTTCTTTTGCTCCAAACAATTCACTTAATAATCTTAATGTTTTTTGTTTTTGTAATGTCCAAGACTTTGATCTTTGTAGGTACTTCCAAAAATCTGAGAATTTAAAATAAGTGATATTATCTTCTGTAAAAGGTAAACCTCTCATTATATCAGTTAATTTTTTACCAGGAGCTTTGTTTATAAAGTCAGCCAATAAATCTTTTATTTGTACATCTACTTTTGCAGAATCAGGTGCATCTAATACTTGAAGCTTTTCAAATAATTTAACTAATTGTTTTCTCCATATAATTTTACCTAATGGAAGCATTGGCTTAGATATTTGATTCATACACGCCACTGAAAATTTTTCTGGATCATGTAATGTAACATCGTCTACTTCAACACTATCACCATCTATATTAACAAAATATAATGGTGGATCTGATGGATATTTACTTATTCCTGTTATTTCTGGTGGTGGAACATCATCTCCAACCCCAAATTCTCTTTTAGAACATAATTTAGAATTACAAAAACTAACAATAGGTTCTAATTTACATTTATAACGATAATCTTTTTTACCTACAGATTCTATGGACCTAGTTATTTCTACATGTTGAAGTGGTGGTTTCATGTATTGTTCATTATAAACATACATCTTTGCTTGCCATTCATTTGGAAATCTTTTCTTTAAATAAACACCAATGTTATACATCATGTCATTTCTTCCGCCTTCTGGCATTCCATCTTTTAAAATTGTTTGTAAACAAGGCGGCGCACCTTTTAATAAATCATCTGTGTTATCTGTTTCAGAAATTTTTAAATTAAATAATTCTTTTTCAGTTAAAGAATATTGATCATAAAGTTTAAAAAAATCTTCTACCTTTAATGGTTCACCATTATCATCAAATGCAAATCTAACTGATTTATTACTTCCATGATAAGGAACATTTAAAAAACTTCCTGTGTCTCCTCGTTCAGCTCTAATGTAATCTTGTTTAGGAAATATTTCTGCTTTCGCATATCCTAATATTCCTGCAATCTTTTTTAATCTTTCTCTCATTAAACTTGCTGCCACAAATTCTTTTGTAAATAAAAATACATGAGCTCCACCTGATTTTGATCTAAATAAAATCATAGGAATATCTTTATCTCTAATTTTTTTAATGAAAGCTTTGTGGTCAAATGGATAAGTATCAATATCAATACATCCCCATTTACACTTATTATCTTCTCTAATTGGAACTATTCCTAATGCTGGCTCATCACCGTTTAAATGTGCTTGCCATAATAAATCAGTTACTGGTTTTTTTATTGTAAATGATTTAGCTTCGTGTTTACCGTTTTCAGAAAATTCTTCTGTAACTTTAGTTTGGCCGTAAGCTGTTTGCAGCCCAGCAAATATCTCTTTAAATCTTTCTAACATATTCCACTCGTATTTATTTGGGTGGTATTTCTACCACCCAAGAGGTTTGACTATTTTCCGTTAGCTAGTGATTGATAGAACTGTTTAGCTCTTTCATACACCGCTTGATCTTGCACAGGACCAACTTTTTGAATGTTGTACCCATACCATTGATTTCCTTTTCCGGAATTCAATACGGTATTTATCTTATAAATGTGGCTAAATGATGGTGGCGTATATACACCATTTTTTCCATCTAAAGTGATGGACATCATCATAGCATTCCACTTTCTACTAATCTTACCTTGAGATGAACTCATAGATATTAAAGCAGATTCAGTGGTACCATTATCCAAGATTAAAACAAAATGCTGACCAACAGTTAAAATATAATTACCATTTGGTAATCTATCTTTACCCATTTGATCTTTAGTTGTTTTAGTCAATATATCCGAAGTATCTGGATAGATTTGTTCAGGTCTTCCTGATCCTGTTCCAAAGTCTGACCATTCTTGGTACTCCAGTCTATAATGGCATGGAATAACATCTATTCCTTTTGCACCATCATAAACTTTCTTTGTTACTGTGTTCAGTAACATTCCTGGCTCAGCACCTTGCACATAAGCTTGATTTCTCTTTTGTGCTTCAGCAGAACCATTTTGTAAAAGTTTCAAGATTGGTAAAGCTAAACTTCCTTGCTTTACATTCTCAAAACCTGCGTGCGCATCTTCTTCAAACATTATTGTTGAAGGTAGAGGTGCAGCTTTCTTTGTTGCTACTTGCTTCTCGTTTCTCGCTTCTTGCATCGATTATCTCCTTGTTATTTTTGTCTGGTTACCCGCAAACGTTTTAAATAGATCAGAGGGCATATCACGTCCAGATTCGATACGCTCTCTGACCACCGCTTTGAGTGTCTGGGCATGAACACCAACTTTCTGGACTGGTTCAAAACCCTGACCTCGTGCAAGGACAGCATATTTTGCCGCCTTGTTATCTTCGCCCTGACCAAAGGTAACAGTGATATCATTTTTAATAATATCACCTAAGCCATTGTTACGAAGCCATATAAAAGCTTGTTCCTGAACTTCAGGAATTATAGATGCGCTGTAAAAAGGTTTTACTTCTACAGACTCACCATCTTTGAGCTTTAATTTTGTAATGTGCATTTCCTGCATCATTGCAGGAATTTCAAATTGTGAAAGTATTCTAGCTTGTTCTTTTAATTTATTAATACTTTCTTCTGCGTTAGCAATCTCGTCTTCTAAATCTTTTAATTTTAAAACTTTATCTGATAAAGTTTTTGCTGCATCAATCTGAGTTACAGATTGTACTTGGTCTTGTTCAAAGTCTATCGTTGACATGGTTTTCTTCTTTCTGGTTTAAGTTAATTTCTAATGGATAATACATTCTTTCTTGTTTGTCCCATTTTAAAAGTTTATATACTCCATTAGTATAGTCTGAAACTATGGAACATGCAATACCAATTATTGCAGGATCACCTGTAAGTAGCAAATAATCTGTTGGCCTATAATTTTTTAATAAAGATTTTAATTTAGCCACAACAGGACTTGTACTTAAAGTCACCTGTGCATTCTCTGGTAACAAAACTTTTAGTTTACCAAATTTAGACGCACCAATAATATTTATTTTAGGCATACCTATTCTGCTGCCTGGAACGTCTTGAATTACATAAACTATTTTGTCTTCCATATTTCTTGACAAGCTATACATCTTTTAGTATAGAGTTGTCAATAGAAAGAATTAAAAAATATATGCACTATAAATATAAGACTAAGCCTTTTGCGCATCAAACAAAAGCCTTAGAAATGTCATGGGATAAAAAAGTATTTGCATACTTTATGGAAATGGGAACTGGTAAATCTAAGGTTCTTATTGATAATATTGCTATGCTTTATAATAAAGGTCATATCAATGGTGCGCTAATTGTCGCACCTAAAGGTGTTTATAAGAACTGGTTTGACTCTGAAATACCTAATCATATGCCAGATTATATAGATAAGAAAATGGTATTATGGGAAGCGACTATTAATAAAACTAAAGAAAAAGAATTAAATACTTTATTTCAATCTAGCTTTGATCTTCATATTTTAATTATGAATGTTGAAGCATTCTCTACTAAAAAAGGAAAACAATTTGCAGAAAAATTTTTAAGTTGCCATAAAACTTTAATGGCAATAGATGAATCAACTACCATTAAAAATCCAGAAGCTATTAGAACTAAAACAATTATAGGTATTGGTCGTGATGTTAAATATAAAAGAATATTAACAGGATCGCCGGTAACTAAATCTCCATTAGATTTATTTACACAATGTTATTTTTTAGATCCATGGCTTTTAGATCATCAGTCTTATTATTCATTTAAAACTAGATATGCTATTACAAAACAAATTAATGTATCTGGTCGTATGGTCCATTTAGTTGTTGGTTATAGAAATCTTGGAGAATTATCTGATAAAATAAAACCATTTTCTTTTAGAGTATTAAAAGATGATTGTTTAGATTTACCACCTAAAACTTTTATGAAAAGAATTGTACAACTTAGTGCAGAACAAAAGAAAGTATATGATCAAATGAAACAAATGGCTCTTGCTATTTTAAATGGTAAAATGGTTACGACTGCAACTGTACTAACTCAATTAATGAGATTGCATCAAATAACTTGTGGTCATTTTAAATCTGATGATGGAGATATTCAAATTCTTAAAAATGAAAGATTAGATGAATTGTTAGATGTATTAGATGAAGTAGAAGGTAAAGCAGTTATATGGGCCCACTATAGATATGACATAGAAGTTATTGTTGAAGCTATTAAAAAAAGATACGGAGATAATACGGTAGTAACTTATTATGGTGATACCACTACTGAAGATAGACAAAAAGCAATTAAATTAATTCAAAATCCAGATAGCCCTGTTAGATTTATTGTAGGTACACCTCAAACAGGTGGATATGGAATTACATTAACAGGTGCATCCACTATGATTTATTATTCAAATGGTTATGATTTAGAAAAACGTCAACAGTCTGAAGCTAGGATTGATCGTATTGGTCAGGAAAAACCTATGACTTATATTGATATTATTGCGGAAGGCACCGTAGATGAAAAAATCGTAGATGCCCTCCGTAAAAAAGTTGATATCGCCTCTAAAGTTATGGGCGAAGAACTAAAGGCTTGGATTTAACCAATCGTTTTCTTCTTTAGTATAAGGTGTCATTTATTTTTTTAACGTATCTATTACGTCTTTTTGCCAGTCTTTAAAAAACTGTTCAGAATTTTTTAAGTAATTAGTCCAAAATTCTTTTACTTGAGCATATGTATACATAGTTTCTCCTGTTAGTTGTTTTACAATATATAGGTATTAATTACTTGATTTCAAGAAGCTTATCTTATGTAATTCCTTTAAATCATGTTCTCTATCAAGGAATTTATATTCTATTTTAGTAGTATTAAAGTCTTTTTTTATTTTGTTACATATACTTTCTGGATCAAACTCACCGCACGAATAAACATCAAATTGTAACAAGGCGGGGTCAGGTTCGTCCCAAACATGTATTACTATATGAGATGTTTCTATAATAGCTGCACCTGTAATACCGCGATTTCCAATCATATGAGAATACTTAACGTATGGTCCCATCATAACCTTCATACCTATTTCATCTATAAATTTCTTAAACCATTCAGTAAGAACAGTTTCATCCATAGGAGGATTTTTTGCCTCAGCTCTTATAATTAAATGTTTATGTACTAGTAATTTATTCTCCATTAGCGCCTGATATAGTTTTTTTAACCTATATGCAATACTTTATTTTGCTAAATGAATGGCTATGCCTATTAGAATAGTTATGGTTGAACCTAGACCGGCAATGATCCACCATATTAATGTGTCAAATTTTTTTTCAAATTTATTATGCATTTCAGAAGACTCTTGTCTTAATTCTCTTATGTCTCTTTTAACGCCAGTTATGTGGCCATAAAGAGCTACAATATGTTCACCAGTTGTTTCAGGTTCTTTTCCGTTACCCATTATGCTAATCCCCTTTGTCTTAGTCTCATAACTTTTTCAGATTCACTTAATAAAGCACTCTCCGTAGGTGTCAAGCCATTTTGCATCACACCAGCATTTCCTTGAGCAACTTGAGGTGTAGGCTGTACTACTTGTTGATCAGGCATTGGAGTTGGTGGTAATGGAGCTCTCGCTACTTGCTGCTCGCCACCAGGTGCTTCAGATCGTTTAGTATCAATTAACCAATCTTCTGGTTTAACATAATCATAGAAATTTGATCCAAGAGGTATTTGTTTCATTAAAGATTTTAATTGATTTAATGTTTGAATAGTTCCTGAACTATAAGGAGCTTCAAATTTTAAATTATCAAATTCACTTTCAAGTTCAGATCTTTGTTCTCTAAATTTTTTAGCAATAGGATCTGTTATTTCAAAAGGGTAAAATCTACCAGTAGCAATATGATTATAAGCATTAGTTTCACCTCTATCTATAAATTTTTTACGAAGATCTTGAGGTGATACTTCTAATATTTCAGCTAAATCATTTACTTGTTTCATTTTATTCATAACAGAATATCTTTGTGCATTAGCTTCTATGTATCTTTTAATAATATCATCATGACTTATTTCACCACCTTTTAAAACTTCCCCAGAAAATAAACCTCGAGTATTTCTAATACCTGATTTAAATTCATTAATTTTAAAATCCATTTTCTTTAATACTTCAGAAGGAGGCATTGGAATTCCTCTTAATCCATAAAAACCACCTATTTCATCAGATACATTATATTTTTCTCCTCTTTCACCTGGAGTTCCTGATATTGCTTTTTCTAAACGTTGAAACTGTGGAATAGAAAAAGGTGCATATTGTTTAGCAACATATTCTAAACCTTTACTAAATTTTTCACCCATAGATGCATCTGGATTCCAAATCTGACGTCCATCTGCTGTCTTTCCACCTCTTGCCCAAAGATCAAACATCATAGTTACATATGCTGATGGTTCCATAAACGGTGCAAATAAATTTTTTGTACCTGTGACTAAACCTTTAAATAATCCTACCATTAAAGGTGAATTAGGATTAAATACTCTTTCTTTTTCAATTCCATTTATTACAGATTGCGCTGGTCCTGTTACAGTATTGTAAACAAATGTTCCACTTGCATCTATAAATTTTAAATCTCCATTTTGATCTCTATAAACAAAGATAGCATTTTCTTTTGAAAATAAAGGAAGAAACTCTCTTAATGCTGCAACTTGATCTTGGGTTACACCATATAAACCTCTACCAATTGCATTAATAGTAGGTATTGCAATTGCAGTTACTCCTGCAAATGAAGTTAAACCTTTTAATCCAATTTCTCTTGTTACTGGATTCATTGCTTCTTTAATTCCAAGTTCTATAGAATTAGCACTAGTGGATATAATTTGAGCTGGCCAAGATATAAAGTTACCTACAGGTAATCTTCTTAAACCTTTAATGAAATCAGGAACAAATGAATAATTAGGTAATGTATCTCTAACAATTTTAGCTGTTTCTTTCATAATTGTTAGATCATCTGGCATTTTTTTAATTATGCCTTTTTTAAGTGCATTTGCATAAGCTTGTTTATATTTATAATTTTCAGCAAAGAAGTTATATGCTTTCCATAATTCATCTTCAGCTAAATATAAATCAGTAGCAATTTGATAACTTCTTTTTGCACCTTTAGCTACAGCTTCAACTGTTTCACCTACCACTGGTAATTTTCTTTTTAGTCCATCATTAAATTTATTAACTAATCTTGTATAAAAATCTCCACCTTTAGACATATCATCTAAAAGACCTTGTAAATCTTTTGCAGTAGCACTTGTACCCATTATATTTTGTTCAGCTAAAAATTTATATAATTGCTGATCTTTAGGTGTATTTCTATATAACAATTGAGGTTGTACTAAATTAAAAGATTTTTTAAAATCAGAAGCTATCTCTACAGGGTTTAAAAAGAAATTACCTCTAGCTGCTGTGAACACACTGTTAGATACAAAGTTTCTAGTATGACTAAAAGGCCCTAAAATTGTTTTTGATATTTGAAATACTCCTTTAGGAACTAAAACTAAATGTTGATATAATGCACTTTTAAATACAGGATCCCAAAATAATTTATCACTAAAATTTAAAGCATCAGCAAATTCTTGGGATGTAAATTTACCATTTAAAGGATTAGTATAAACTTCTTCACCTAAAGGTGATTTAATTTGTAAACCTTGTTTGTTTTTAATAATAGGTCTGTTTGTTAAATTGATTACTGCATCGTTGTATGTTGGATATACAATTCCTCTTTCTCCATTTTTAATAGCTTCATCACTTAATTTTAATACATTGTCATAAAATTTATTTCTAGCATCTAATGTTGCTAAATCTTCCATAATGTTAACAATAGAATTTCTTATATCTCTTTTCTGTCCAAATAATCTTTGAAATGCTCTTAAGTCTTCTGGTGTTTTAATTAATTCAGTTGGTGTAAATTTACCGCCTTTTATATTTTTAGCTATATTAATTAATTGAGTTCCTTTATCACTTAAAGCACTTTGTTCTCCAATAATAAATTCTGGAGTCTTTGTAACTTCATTATATTTAACGTTACTGATAATATCATTCATAATATTATCTAGTTGATCAGCATCTAAAGTTTTACCATTACCTTTTGCATAACGAGCTAATACATTTTTAGTTGCTTGAATATCAGAATCAGATGGTTTGTAGTTTAACCAAGGAATAATACTTCTATCTGACATTATTTTATATTCAGAATTAAACATAGTTTTCATTCTGTCAGACATTAGTTTATTAAACTCTACACTTCCAACTTGAACGTTATCACTATTTAAAACATTATTTTTTAAAACATTAAATTCGTTTCTAGCTGCTATTAACTCAGTTACTACTCTATCTACTTGTTTAGAATTTATTCCAACGGATTTTGCAAATGTTTCAAATTCATTCATTGCTTTTGTAGGAAATCCATAGAATTCAATTTTTCCAGCGCGAACTGTATCTTCCCCTGCAAGTAATAATTCATCTAATCTACCTATAATTCTTTTAAATGCAGGATTCCCTGTAGATATTCCAGATTCTTTTGCAACTTTACCAAGTGCTTGATCAATGTTTCTTAATAAATCTTTAGCAGTTACTTTAGCTGCAGTTTCAGCACCTTCTACTTGTTTAGTTGCTTCAAATAATTCTTGAGATAATTTACCTCTAGCTCTAAATGGAGATACAAAATATTTATCTATCCATCTATCAAGAAGACTATTGCTATAAGCCATGTCTTTTCCATATTTAGCAATCTGTTGTACAAGTCCTACTCCGTAAGCAAATGGAATACCTACAATAGCATTGTCAGCTCCAAATTTAATTCTGTTATATATTTTTCTAGCTGCTTCATCTTGTGATTCTTCTTTTTTAAATCTATCTATTTCAAATGGACTACTAACACCGGATACATCTTTAAAAGTATCTCCCAATAATGTTCCAATATCTTCTGAGTCCGCAACTAATGCTGCCCCTGCGCCAAATCCACCTGCACCAACAGCTATGGTTATAAATTTATCTTTAGTTGTCATATTGTTAAGATTAGATGCTTTCTCTATTGCTTTACCTAAAGCTGTACTTGGTTTTACTAATTTATTTGCTTTAGCAGCTTCTACGTAATTTTTTGCAATTTGTTCTATTCTTAAAGCATTTAATGGTTTAGAAACAATTGCAGAACCTATTTTTCCAGCTCCATATAATTGCGCTATACCATCTGTTAATCTTCCAACTGCACCACTATATGCAATATCTTTTGATTCTTGTTCTATTCTTCCTAAGAAAGTTCCATTAATTGCATCCTCAAGTTTAGTTATATATCTGTCTTCAACAGGAATACCATTACCTCTTACAAAGTCTCCAATCTCAGCAGCAAGTGAAAAACCTTGACGTGGAACAGCAATACTTGCATGGATTAAACCAGCAGATGCTTGTTCTATATAATTGTAATCTGATTTAGGCTCTTGCTTCTCGCCTTTCGCTGCTTTGTATAATCTACTAAATATTCTTTCAGTTTCACTAGCACCATAGATAATAGGTTTACCTTCAGCATCATATTTAATCTCAATAGTTTTTTTAGGTTGTTCTGGTTTAGGAGCTTTGTATGTTAATTCTAGTCCACCTGTGATTTCAGATTCACTTGGTAATTCTCTAAGCTCAGCTTTTTCAGGTACTTCTACTTTAGGTATAGTATCTGCTAATACTTCTTCTTTAACAACAGGTGGTTCTATGTCCACATTGTTATATATTTCTATTGGATTAGAGGTTTCTTGAAGATTATCTTCTTCCATTGTACCTCCTATACTTTTCTAAGAAGCTTAAATGTACCTTGTCCTGCGTAATAGTATAGTGATTTAGTAGTTGGATCAAAAACAACATCATTAGCTTTGTATAACTTTCCTTGACTTTGTAATTTATCTGCTTTTATTTTAATATCTCCATTAGCCTGTGGTTCAACAAAATTAGAATTTATTTCACCTTTAAATCTGTTTGATTCATCTTTAATTTTTTCATCACTTGGATGCGCATATTGATATTGTATTTTAGCAAAAGACAATGCAGTTGCATAGTCATAACCTTTATCTTTAGCAATAGCTTTAGCAAGTTCATCTACTTTATCTTCTGGTGATTTAGATTTTAAATAAGGATTTGCATCTACACCTAGTTCTTTTCTAGCAAAAGCTATATATGCTTTTCTATAACTTTCAGGATCTTTTGGATCTCCAAACATTCCCATTGCTGCAGCTTCTTTTGCTTTTCTTTGTATAGCTAAAAGATCATTTTTAGTCATACCTTTAAGAGATGCTAATGCAGCTTGTGCACCATATTTAGACGCTGCTTGAAGTTTAGGTTGTTGTACGGCTTGAAATCTTTGCGCAGTTTTACCTAAAGCAGATCCCCATGTCTGTAATTCTGTTGGATCAGCAGCAGAAGCACCAAATGAAGTTAAAAAATCAGAAACTATTTCTTTATCACTTGGTAAAGTTTTTTCTTTAATAATATCGTATGCAGCTTTTAAAATTTCAGGATTTATTTTTTCTTCGTCTTTTGCAGAAAGACTTACAATATCATTTTGTTGTGCACCTTCTTCATCAGTGCCATCTTCATATCTAGCTCTTGGTGTATCTAAACCAGAAGTTATACCCGTACCGTAAGCTACAGATCCCCCTCTTCTAAACATTGGTCTTTTTAAAATGTTAGCCATAATTTATTAATAATTAGTATATTCAGGTAAACCACCTGTATAATCTCCAGTTATTAAATCATAATCTGTATAGTTTGGTTCACCACCTGTATCTCCAGGGAAAAAAGGAGGAGTATCCCAAAAACTAGGATCAATTGGAGTATCCCACCAGTTTCTTGGTATTGAAGGTAATCCTGTATTATTTGTTCCTGTTGTACCTGTTTTAGGTAAAGGTTTATTAGTATTTGGATCAATACCTGATCTTATAAGTAATGCATCTCTAGCTGCTTTTGATTGCAAATATGGACCATAAATACCTGCAAACGCTTGAGCACCAGTTAAATATGGATTTGTTGTTATAGGTTGACCAGGAGTTGCTGGAGTAGCTTGAGCAATATTTCCAAATAAACTTGTGATACCACTTAATCTTTGTAATGGATATTGATTTTGTATAGCAGCACCTTGTTGCAATGCATTTAAAATTCCTTGTTGATAATTTTGTTGTTGCCCACCTAATTGACCTAACATTGAAATATTAGAAGCAGCTAATGAAGGTTGTAAAGTAGCTAAAGATGTTTGTTGACCAAATCCAATATTTGCTTGGTTTTGAGCTTGACCAAATCCTGTGTTTCTTAATTGTGCTTCTATAAAAGCTCTATTCCTGTCGCTCGCTGCTTGATACTCAGCTCTTTGTATTCCTTCTCTAGCTCCACCAAATGCACCTGCATTCACTGCATTAGCAGCAAGAGGCGCTAAACCTTTTTGTGCTTGTATATCATAATTTGCTAATGTCGTATTAATAACATCTTGTTGATAAGGAGACATATATTGTTGGTAACCTTGTGGTCCTGCTAATTGAGCTGCTCCTTGTAAAAATGGTTGATAACCTGCAATACCAGTTCCTTGACCTGCACTGGTTAATTCACCTTGTTGATTAAATTGTAATGCACCAAGACCTGCTTGAGTTGCACCTTGTTGTAGAGCTTGTTGTTGTAATACGTTTTGTCCGGCAACTTGTGGAAGTAATCCACTAATATCTTGAGGTTGAGTTAATTGACCTGCAGCATAGTTAGTAAGCATTTCTCCAAATGGTTGAAGAAAAGGTGCTGCGTATGTTCCTGTAGTAGTTGCCATTATTTACCTTCCAATTTTTTCATAAGAGCATACATTTTTTTAGCTCCTTCTTTAACGCTACCACCACCTGCATTTCTTACAGCATCAGCAGTGAACACAAATTCATTGTTGCTTAACATAGCAGGTATATCATCTGCTCGTTCTTTTTTACCAATAGGAGGAACAAATCCACCTTCATCTCTGTAATCAATTTCCATTATACCACCTTTAGCTTGTTTATTCATAATATACTCATGTAATTGATCTAATTCTTCTGGTGTAAGTTGATGCAAGGGTCTTCCAAATAATTTTAATGCAAGATCATTTCTTTCAGCATCTGGATTTGGGTCAGATCTTGGAGAAGACATTCCACCTTTTTGAAATCCAGTTATTCCACCTGGAGCTTTTTGTTGTATTCCTTGTTGAAGTTTGGAAACAATCATTTGTATTTGATCTTGAGGAATACCAACGATAGAAGATATAGTTGACATATCTGCCCCTTTTTTAAGCATAGTAACTATCATTGCTACTTGTTGTTGAGTTATTTGTGGTTGAGAACCATTTGCATAACCAACTCTTCCACCTTTTAAATAACCTTTTTGTTTAGCCATTTGTAAAATTTTTTTTGCTAATTCAGGTTTTTGCATTAACATTGCTTTTAATTTTTCTCTATCCATTAAATAATTCCTCCTTTAGCAAGTCTTCTATAGTTCCTCATTCTATTATTTAATTCAGAATATTCACCATATAAATCATTAATTGAACCACCTTTAGCAGCTTTTGGTTTAACGACTACATCAGAAGTTGTTCTAGGTGTTAATCCTGTAATATCTTGTCTTGGTAAACTAGCAATACCTGCAGGTGTTGTAAATTTTTGTTGATAAGCTAATTGTTTAGCTTTGTTTTCATCATATCCTTGCTGAATTAAATTGTTCACTCTTCTTTGATCTGCAATACTTGCTATTCCTAATCCAGTTCCTATAAGACCTGGAACTGTCAATAAATCTTGCATAGCTGTATAAGGTAAATCTTTTAAAAGACCTAAAATACTTTTTTCAGGTGTAGGAGACCCTGGAGTTGGATTTGGAACTTGATTTAATACATGTGAAGAAACATCCCCTAAATTACTAATTAAACTAGCTCTATCATAATAATTTTTTGCTTGATTTAAAAAAGGTGATAATGCACTTGCATAATCAAATTCACCTGAACTTGGATTATATAAACCTTGATTTGCAAATTGATTTTGAACTTGTTGTTGTGAATCTGAGCTTAACATATCATAAATTTTATAAGCATCTCTTGCATATTTTGCATAATCACTAAATTGTTTAGTAGGATCATAAGGATTATTTCCTGGTAAAAAAGAACTTGGATCAAACGCATCTGCGTTTACTAAATCTGAAAATAAAGAACCACCTGCTTCTGTTCCTAAACCTAATCCTAATCCTGCATCGGCTAATGTATAAGCTCCTGTTGCAGCGTCAAAAGTAAGACCTGGTAAAGCAGAGGATGCTACATCAAAAGCTCCTACTCCACCTAAACCTTCTGCTGCCAATGCATCAAAAGCAAACATCTCAGGTGCTAAATAAGGAACTGCTACTAAAGCAAGTAATTCTGGATTTTCTGTAACGACATCAATTGCATCGTCTAAAACATCTCCAGCGCCTTCTATAATATCGCCACCAAAATCTAAAACATCATCTACTATTGGTACACCGCCACCCATTATATATTACCTTTGTTATGAAATTCTCTTTTGAATTTCGATGCTTTTCTATAGATAACTCCATTGTCATCTATTCTTAACCAGTTTAAAGGCTGATTTACTTTTAAAATTTTTCTAAAATGTTCTTTTGTCCAAGACATAACTTTTCTAATATTCTTAACACAAATAGTATCAATATGCCATACATTATCGCCACTTTTCCAATCATTTGGTTTTAAAAAAGTTGTTGAAATAAAACGATTTTGAGCGTCGTTATTTAGAAAAGCCCAGTTAGTAAAAGCAATCACTTCGTCTCCTTGTTTGTGCAATTTATATTGTTTAAGTTGGTAAGATGGTAGGATATGAAATAACAGGTCTTTGTCGCTATATCGTTTATATCGGTCAAAACGCCTATACAAAGAGATTATAGTTTTTATCTCATCAAACATCTTACAGCAGGCGTTATATCCTGAAACCGTTTATTTTACTATTTTTCTTTAGGTTGGTCAACAGGTTTTGGTTTAAACATTAAGCTTAATGATCCTTTAAACGGATGGCCACCAAAATGAGTTAATTCTGATATAGCATCAGCATATATTTTACCACCTATAGCTGTCCATAGCTTACAGAAACAAATATCTTCACCTAAATAACCATTTTCAGGATCTATACCTGTTTCAAAAAATGTATACCAATCTGAATCCATGATCTCTACTTTGTTACCTACTAATTGTTTATTAACTGTTTTCTTATCTGGATATGCTTTTATTAATTTTTCAAACGCTTCTCTTTTAATCATCATGAAACCAGTTGGTCCTGCAGTTATTTCTACAAATCCATCTTTACCTATTTTAACATTATCTCTGTCCGGGAAATGAACTATAAATTGTAATGCATAGTTTTGACCAAATCCTTTTACAGCGTATGGTGTAAGAACTACTTCTTCATCTTTTTCTAATAATCTATAAACAGCTTCTGGTTCAAATCCAATATCTGAATCTATAAAAAAGAAATGTGTACAATCTGATTTTAAAAATGATGCAACACAATTATTTCTAGCTTGCGTTACTAAAGCCATACCTGATTGTAAATGTATTGCAGTCGATACTTGAATCTTTGGATGTGATGTTGATACAAACCTCATTACACTATTCATGTAATTTGTTGTAACCTGATGACCAAAAGCAGGTGTTGCTATAAATAACTTAATTTGTTTCTTTTTGTTGTCTGACATAGTTTAAAAAATTCTCCCATTCTTTTATTCTTGTTTCCCAAGAATAATAATTCTTATAATATTTAGTTTGCATTTCTAAGTCTTCTTTATATAGATTTTTCTTATAGTTGTCTATAACTGAATTTAATGTATCAGCATATCTTTCAACTAAATTTTGAGCACTTGAATCAAATTCAATCATAGTTGCAAACTCGCCGCACGTCTCTGGAAGCGCGCCATAGTTTGTAGTGACTACATGACAGCCTGCTGACATAGCTTCTATAACTGCAAGACAAGAAGTTTCTTCAAAGATAGATGGGTAGGCATAGATATGAGATTCTTTTAATGCTTCTCTTATCTGTGTATTAATTCCATAACCTCTATATAAAACATTCTTTGTATTTCTACATTTTTCAAATAAAGCATCAAATTTTCCTTTTTCAGATTCTTCAAATGCTGTTCCATATATCCTAGTTGATGAATATATTTCTACTTCAAAATCATCTCTTGTTTTATTTAATATATCTATAGCTCTTATTAATATTGCAAGACCTCTCCATGGTGTTGACGTGTATAAAATTTTAACTTTATTTTCAGGAACCGTAGGTAATATAACATTAGGTTTAACAACCTCTTCAAATGCAGGTGTAGCATTTTTAATAATAAAAGATTTATATTCTGGTATTTGATAATGTTCTCTAAATTTATTGTATTGCCAATGACTTACGTAAATAAAGTAATCTATTGAATCTACAAATTTGCGATCACGCATGTATTGAACATTAGGTTGATCGTAGCTTAAATGTTGCCAAACAACATTTACTTGATCTTTTTTAACCAATGATGGATGACAAATAGATCCAATTAAATTAACACCATCAATAGAGCCTAGTTCTAATTGTGCTATTAACTGTTCTTTTAATATTTCTGTTCCGCCTTTAGGAGTCATTTCTATTTCTATTTATAAACAAAACATCGACTTGAATCAAGTGATTTTCTGAGTACATTAAGTTAAGTATATCAACCATATCAAAGCCTATACCCTGTAGATAAGATATAACATCAGATGCCATAGGCGCTCCTTTGTTATATTCTAATGTTTGTAATTCTAATAAAAGAGAATCAGTTTTTCTAATTATAGGTAATGCACCTTTAATAATATCTAATTCAGATCCTTGAACATCCATTTTAATCAAATCATAACCATTGTCAGATCCTAATAAAGTAGGTAAAGTTATTGACTTCTTTTTTTCAGATTCAAATTTAAATTGTGTATTTTCTTTATAGATTCCATTACCTGTAGGGACACCGTCTTTACATTTATAATAATCTACTTCTTTGTTATCTTCTGATCCTAATAAAGCTATCTTATAAGGCCCAATAGATTTTAATCTTGATTCTTTTTTTTCATTAGCTTCAATCATTAAAATATCAGCTTTAGGAAAAAATTCTTTAAACATGAGATAGAACTCACCTTCATAAGCTCCAATATCTAAAACTTTATTAAAAATTGAACCCTGGTCTTTATAGTACTGTAATCTCTTTCTATGATTATCCATTATGTTTGACTAACTAGAGGAATGGGTGGAACTATAATTTTAACATCGCGTCTTATATCCTCAGGAGAAACAGTTGTATCAGCTTGCGCTTCTGCTTCATCTTTATAGATGTATCCGGTCTTTAAATTAACTATTGTAATTTCTGAATCACAAATAATTTTTATTGGTTCCATTAATTTGATAATGTTCCTCTGTTCACTTCCATTATTGATACAATTGCTGTTACATCTGCAACGTTATTAGATGATAATAACAATGCATCTCTTTCTTGTAATACTATAGGGCCATAAGCTAAATTAAAAGAAGTTTTAGCAGCTATATCATTAATACTAATTTTAATTGTTGTTGAATTAGCATAACTATAAACATAAGCAGTTACAGTATGAGTACCTGTTGAATTTGCAAATTGTATAGTTTGAATAATAGCTCTAGCTGTAGCATTACAAGTATAAACGGTTGTATTAGCCGTTGTTGTAGCTACATAAATTGCGTTCTTATATACGTTAGACATTTTTCTTTATACTCTTATAAAATACCAAGCCTGTGCTTCATTAGCATCTTGCACGTCTTGTGTAAAGGTATTGTTTAATTGTAATACCATTTGCTCTATTGTTCTAATAATTTGATCTAATTGAGCAGGCGTATATTCTGGTGTAGCGTTTGCAAGTCTGGGTTGATCTAGTTTTGCCATTATCTTAAACCATCTGGTTGTGCATCTATACGTAAAGTACCAAATCTAAATGTAGTTGCAGCCGATGTTCCTGTATCTACTGTTGTCATTTTAATTGCTACCTGTCTACCTCTTGCTCTCATATCTACTTTAGTAGTTGTTGAATAAACAACAGTACTAGATGCAACTTGTACAGTTGAACCAGGGTATTGTCTAACTAAAAATTCCATTTGAACTCCGCCAACTTGATTTTTAAAGTCAGGTATATAACGTTTGATAAACATTGAATCATTAGTATCACCTAATCCAAATTCAGCTGTTTGTATGTAAGCAGGTAAATATACACCATCGGCTTGATTACCATATTCTTGATTAAATAAAGTAGCTCTTCCAGGAGTTACACCAATAACGGTTGGTTGAGCTTGAGACGTTGAATTAACATCATAATCAGCTGCTAGTGGATAAGCAAATATATCTCTTGGAGCCCAAACAGTTCTAGCTAAAGTTCCAATTGTCCAAAGTTGTTCTCTGTAGTTATAAGTTACTACTCTATTAATATAACTTGAATTTTGAGAAGCATAGAACCAACTTACTTCTGCAAATTGAAGATTAACACCTCCAAATGTTGTAAATTGTTCTTCATCATCTATGTCGCTATATACATAATCTTGCACAGTACATGGAATCTGTTTTACTACCCCGTCAAATAAAAAGAATCCACCATTAGACATCCAATAAACAACGTTTTCAGCCTCAACAGCTGAGTGTGGTGATATAGCTCCGCAATTTGTACCTACTTGTTTAAATGAAAATGTATATGGAGGTCCTACGAACTGCATAGAATGCGCAGATAAGTTTGTAAGTAATATTAAATCACCTCTTGTTCTTACAGCTGTTACAAGTCTATTTCCTGATGATAATCTTTGAAATCCTGCAGTATTAGTTGCTGTAGGTGTAAAATCTGTAATTGATTCTTGTGAACCAAATAATACTGACATTGGGTCATAAGTTGTAGTTGTTCCTGGTGTTGTTTGAGTACCTAAAAATATTACATGTCTATCACGAGAAGATACAATCATATAATTAGATTGTGTTGGGGCATTAGCAAGTAAAGTTGCTCTTGTATTCCTTGATATTACAAATGTACTTGTTTGCAAATAATAAGTTTTTCCACCATAAATAGTTGCAATTAAATCTTCTCCCCAGTTATCTAATATCCATATTCTTGGTCTTTGTGTAATAACTCCCGTTGGTCTTGCTGTACCCCAAGTAGAAAATCCCCATGATGCAGCTCCCCATCCAATACCAAATTGAGAAGTATCAGCACCTATATTTATTTGAAAAGCTCCTGTTCCTGTCGCTGTATCAGATGATGCAGGTGTTCCAAGATCTGCTACATTTATTTTAAATGTATTAGCGTTTGTAATTTCTTGAATTTCAAATTCTTGAGACATAGTAGTATTGGTAATAGTAGTTGTTCCAACACTAACTCCAGTTACCCCTGAAAACGTAACAAAATCTCCTTCTACAGCTCCGTTAGAAGTTGAAGTAACTTCTACAATAGTTGTTCCTGAAGTGAATGAAAATACTACAGCTTGTGTAGTAGATATAGGTGTAATGTCATAATAGTTGTTATCGTAATAAATATATAATTTTCTATCTGTACCAATAGCTGATAATGAATCTCCAGCTAAATCTGTATAATTGTGAATATCTCTAGCAACACCGATAAGATGTAATGGTGGTGCAACGTTTTGCCATCCGCCTATCTTTTCAGGAACTCCATAACGGAATCGCATATTATCGCAGTCAGTCCAACCGCCTTCAGCTCCATAAGCTGTATCCTGTTTGTTAATACCGGGACGTGGAAATTTTACTTTGGTTATTGGCATAAAAAACTTACATTTGTAAAATGCAAGATTATATCACGCTTTATACAAAGCGGAAGTCCTAATTATAGTCTTGGAAAATCGCCTAATGGTCTAGATTTTGTCTTTTCATCATAGACATATAAAGCAGCTAATTGTTCAACACTAGAAACTGCATTAATTAACGCTTCCATATCATTAGATTTAGCTCTAACTGCAGCTCTATAAGTTGCAACATTAGCAGGTATAGCAGCACCAGATTCAGCATTTCTAACTACATACCAATCTGTAGATTGCAATGCACCTGCAGCTTGAGCTTTTACTCTTGCAATGTGATTTGATTTTAAACCTTTTGTTACAACTTGTTTACCATCTATATCTAATAATGGTTGACCATCTCTATTAACTTCATTTGTATCTTCTAATTTTTTAGCAGTAGCGATTCCATAAGTTGCTGTAACTTGACCATTTGCAAATGCAATTGTTTCAGCACCATTGATATAAAATTCTTCACTCTTTAAATTAGATGTATCGTAATTAACATCGTAAATACCGTTTTCTTCTCTTTGAGCTTTATCCCAAACACGTGCGTGTTCAAATGGAATGAAATCTGTTAGCTGAGAGCTAACTTTAACAATTTGGTTATTTTCTACTTTTGCGAACATATTATCTCCTTATATATTATTGTTAATTTTATATCCAGTAGTAATTTTCATATATTATCTAGCAGTTACTGGTGTTCCGTCGGTTAAAACGAATGGGTTTTCGGCGAATGCCATATAGATATATGTATTACTAGAAGTATTAAATGCACCATCTGAACTTCTTATTTTAAAACCATTTGAAACAAAATCAACCCAACTTAGGTTAGTATATTCTGAAGCACTTGTACTCGCTTCTAATCTTGGTGCAATTACGTTATAACCATTTCTTTTGTTATCTCCTATTTGCCAGTTATTACCAGCTGAACTTGATTCTTTCACAATTAAAAACGCAGGTTTAAATCCTGTATATATAAACGTACCATCAGCAGAACCATTACCTGTGTAAGAACCAAATTTAGAATATCCTTTTACTTCAGCAAAACAATATGCAACATACGTAGCTGCATTAGTATTTTCATTAGAAAAAGTTCCGATACTAAAAACAGATGAAGTTGGAGACGTATTATTCCAGTCTGCTCTTGTATTTACTGCCGCAGTAGAATTTAATACCATTATTTTAGTATTTCCTAAAGATTTACTATAAACAATCCAAGCATCAACAGCACTTCTTATTTTTAATAATATCATTGAAGGAGCAACACCTAGTCCATGACCAACTGTAGCTGCAGATCCAGTTCCAGTATAAGTTATAATACTAAATCCAGCTGTTTGATTAGCAGATACTGTGCTTGTAATGCTTCCGTTTGTATTTGATGTTGTAGAGTTAGCCGCTAGCCAATTCCAAGAAGCAAAATTATTTCCACTTGAATTTACAAAGTTTCCTCCAACAGAACCTGCAACAACTGTAAATCCATCAGAACCGAAAGCAGATAAATATCCATATTGTGCTGGTGATCCAACAGTAGTTCCAAATCCTTGTTTATCATCAGAATCAACACTTAATGGTCCACCAGTTCCTGTTCCTCTTATAATATCATAATTTTGATGATCCGCTGTTATGCTTCTATTTTTAATCCAAACAAAGTCAGGTTTAAATCCAACACCTGTTACAGCTTGTGTTCCACTTGCTCCAGCATAAAGCACTGTATTAAAATAATTACTTCCTTTATCAATTGTTGCGTATGCCATAATCCTAACCGTAAGTATTTAAATTTTTAGTACACAATGCATAATATCCACTTGGCACTGCATATGAGAAGTTACCATATCCAGCTGCGTCTGTATAGCCGTTTGCGGAGTATGGTGGAGAACCAAAGTTAAATGCTACAGTGTGTGTTGCACCTCCAGATTGACCCGTAGAACCAAAATAATAATCATTTGTACTTGAAGCAGTTTGAGATCCTTGTGAAACACCATTTTTATAAAAAGTTAAGGATTTAGTTGAGGAATTATATGCCATACCAATAATATCATTTGTAGTATAAGTTGCATAAGTTGCTACATTTGAACCATCTAAATAAACAGCTCCACTACTTACATAAAGTATTCTAGGTGTTCCGTTTGTAGCTGCAGTAATTCCTACTTGATAAGTACCATTAGACGAAGAAATCATTTTTGCTTCACAATACCAATTACCACCACTAGAAGGTGTAATGCTAGACCAAGACCAATTTCCATCGGTTGCAGCAGTTAAATATTGAAGATTACCTTCAGTATAAGTTCCACCTGTTGCAACTAATGGATTCATTGTAGCAAAGTTATTAGTAGGTATATCTGTACTCTGATCCACCGATGTCAAATTATTAACTGTAAAGTTATTAGCATTACCTGAAGAATCTGTACCTAATGATGCAGAGTTTGCAAATTTAAGATTAAAACCATTAGTTCCATACGTACCTTGATATGGAATTGGGTACCAGACGCCAGAGGCATTTGAAGCGCCGAAAGATGATGGGGTTAATGCTTGACCATCAATAAAGAATACGTCTGACATATAACCATCAAAAGGTTCTCCACCACTCCAGCCAGAACCTACATAATTATTTGCGTTAGCACTTGTTAATTGCGAATTATCATTTTGTGCTGGATAATTTGCTGTATCAAATGCAGTTACTTGTGAACCATTAACATACATTTTAATTCTATTAGAAGAAGTTGCTTGTGTAGTGTCTATTGCAACAAGTATATGATACCAAGCTGAAACATCTCTAAATAATTGTGTAGTTTTTAATATATATTGAGATGAACCACCAAATTCCATTCTTAAAGAATCATTATTAAAATTAATTTCTGAAGAAAAACTTGCTGAACCATTATATCCACCAATTAATCTATAAGTAGTTGAACCACTTATATTTGCTCTTTTTATCCAAGCAGAAAATGTTTGTATTTTATAATTAGTTGCTGTGCTAAAAGTTCTTGATAAAGTATCTGAACTTCCTCTATTAAATCTCAACGAATTCGTAGCAACGCTTCTTGTAAGCGGCCACGTTCCGTTTTTGATGGAATTGAATGCATCACGCAATCTCCACACTCCAGCTGCAACGCTAGAAGTTGGGGTATTTGCTGGACCGATGATTCCTCCGTTACGTTTTGCCATAATATTCCTATAATACCTATATTATTGAAGAAAGCCAGTATTTTATAGAACTAGCTCTGTTAAATTCTTATTGTTACCTACTGTGCCTTTTATAAATACATTAAAAGCTAAACTAATTCTAGTATTATTTCCTTCTTTGGTTTCAACCATATGGGTTAAAGAAGAGGGAAACATTATAATATTACCTGTTTTTACAGGGAACCACCAAGATTCTGAATTCCATAGATTCCAATCTTTTATTTCAGGTTTTATAGTTTTATATCTATCATCAAAGAATTTAATTTTATCATGTTCTTCATGACAGTTAATATAGAATACTCCTGATACCAATGAATTAGGATGGGCATGTTTATGATGATATTGATTTGTCTCAGTATAATTTAACCACGATTGAGTAATATAAGGTGTAGTTGAATCTGTAGAGGATATTACTTTTTCAAAATAATCTTTTACCACTAAATCTAATTCTTTTTTAATATTAGTAAAAGGTTTTTCATTAAGAATATAATTATTGTTTGATGTAATATTACCTTCATTTTTAGTAAAAGTTTTTTTATTTTTTTCTACAAACTTTAATTCTAAAGGTGTTAATTTCCTATTTAATTTAGACATGTAAACAGGTGTTGGAAATATACTATTAATAGTTGATTCTATCATTCTTTCTTAATTATATACTAAATTATAAAGATAGTAAATCCCAAGATAAAGTTTCTTCGTTCCATCTATATACATTATTATCTGTTGGATAAGCAATAGGTGCTTCCCAAAGACAAGTATTTTCATTAAGAATCCAAGAATTAAAAGGTTTAGGCGGAATAAAAGCATCTCTTTGTGGATCATAAGTATATCCAATACCAGCGTAATTTTTTCTAAAAGGAGTTCCACCATTATTATGAATTCCTCTAACTGTATTATATGATGTTTGTTTCCAATTAGAATTTGGTTCATTATATAATGTTCTTAAAAATTGAACTCCAATAGATTCTTGTTCAACTCCATTTAAATCTTTAATTACTTCATTAACAACAGATTCAACTCTTTCAACTATATTATTTAAATTTAATTTTGCAAAACTAGCCATTATGCTGTGTAACTCCCTGATCCGTTAAATTGTAAAATCGTATTACTACCAAATGTTGTACTTGTTGGAGAACCTGTAGTTGCTCCAGAATAACTTGCAGTTGGTATACTTAATATAACAACTCCTTTTCCACCATTAGCAGTACCAAAATCTCTAGCTCCACCTCCACCTCCACCTGTATTAGCTGTTCCATTCACAGCAGAAGTTCCAGAAGGAGTATTGTACCCTCCTTTTCCACCTCCACCTGCTCCACCATTTCCAGCATTTGTTTCATCTTGAGCGCCTCCACCTCCTCCTCCTGCATATGTAACTGAAGAACCTGTTATTGAAGATGCTGTTCCAGCACCACCACTTGAACGATTTGATCCACTAGCACTTGTTCCAGTTGCAGATGCTCCACCTCCTCCTCCTGCTTGATAAGGAGAACCTCCTGCTATTCCAGCTCCTCCATTATTTCCTTGTGAAGGAGATGTACTTGGTGTGTTACCTGAACCTCCTGATCCCGCTGGACCGCCTGTAGTTCCACAACCTCCTCCACCAGAACCACCATTTGCTCCATTACCAGAATTTAAATTTGCTCCATAACCACCACCTGCAGAAGTAATAGTAGTTAATCCTGAACCTGATATAGATGAATCTGAACCACTTGATGATGAGCCCCCTGCTCCTCCATCACCAACTGTTACTGTAATTACTGTTCCACCACTTACTGATTGAGTTGATGTTCTAAAACCACCTGCTCCGCCACCGCCTCCAACAGATGAACCACCACCTCCTCCTCCAGCTACGACCAAAAAGTTTATTGAATATGGTGGAAGAGATGGCCATGTTCCACTTAAACGTGCTTGATATTCAGACATTAACTGCCATACACCTGATGCAGATGTCGTTGAAGGTGTGTTTAAAACTCCTATGATGCCACCGTTGTCTTTTGCCATAGCAAGAGCTCCGGGTTAACTGATGTCTTCGTAACTGATGGTTACTTCTAGACCACTGTTAGCGCTTGCGCCACCAATGATAGATTGGTTTTCCATTAAATAAAAAGTATTTGTTTTATCAATCACAGATAATGTTGCGCTTGATGGAACTGAAATCACGTTTGCCATTGAATAAGAAGTTCCAGCTGTTCCATTTGCTGCTGTGTGTAATTTAATTGTTGTGTTAACAGTTGCTGATGTAACGTTAGCAACTAAGATAGATTCAATTTTGTAAACTTTTCCTGAGCTTGTAGCATTTGCTAAAAGAACATTTGTTAAAGTTGTAGTAAGTAAATACCCAGTTGAATTTCCGTAAATTGAGTTTACTGATACTATATTTGGATTAGCCATATTTTATATCTCCTTGTTGATTATTATCCGAAAACTAGAGTTAATGCAATAGATTTTCCAGCTGTAATTCCAGCATTACCAAAGCTTAAAGTACCAGAACCGTTGGTAATTATAGCTTGTCCATTTGTACCATCCGCTGATGGTAAACTTAAAGTATAGCTTGCTGGAACTGTTCCAGGAGCTCTTAAACCTACATATTCTCCACCTGATGTGTCTTGAAATCTAATAGCAGCTTGAGATAAAATATTAGCTGTGCTTGACATTACAAGATTTGTAACTGTTGCATTTGTAGCTATTAAATTTACAGCGGTAGCTGATCCAGATACAGTTAAGTTAGAAGCAAATACTGTTGAACCTGTAATATTTCCAGAAGCAGTTACGTTAGCTGCAAATACAGTTGAACCTGTAATATTACCAGATACAGTTACGTTAGTTCCAACAAAATTAGCAGCTGTAGCTGTTCCAGATACAGTTACGTTAGTAGCAAATACAGTTGAACCTGTAATGTTTCCAGATACAGAAACTGTTGTTCCAACATGATTAGCAGCATAAACTGTTCCTGAAGCAGAAACATTTATTGCTGATACAGTCGTACCATCAAATGTAAAACTAGTAGATCCAGCAAAAGATCCTGAAGAATTATATTGAACGTTAGTAGTTGTTCCACCTGGATTATTTACTTGATCTGTTGGTAAAGCTGTTATTACAGAAGTTACACTTGGATTTACAATAACAATATTTTTAGATCCTGTTGCAATAGAAACTGTTGTAGAACCACCAGAAGAAATAACTGCAGTCGCTCCTGAATTATTTATAATATAATAATCTTTTTCAATATTAGGAACTGTAATTGTAACTGTTGTTGCAGATAATGAACCAGATAAAATAATTGTTTTATTTCTACCTGCTTCATCAGTAAATGTTGTTGAAGATGAATTTGTTGTAAAAGCTAAAGTTGTAGAACCAGTTACAGTTAAGTTATAAACACCAGAAATGGCATTATCAATATCTTGTAGGTTAACGTTTGTGATTGAACCCCATGTTCCAGAGTTTTCACCTGTTGCCTGTAGATTAAGACCTAAATTACTAAACGTACTTGCCATATTAATCTCTCCTTATCATTTTTTTAAGGTTTTGTCATTATGGAATATTGTCCCATGATTGACCCGTTGTTACATTTATAATACCCCAAGTTTGGCTTGTAGTAGCATTAATTGTACTCCAAGTTTGACCAGTTGTAGCATTTACCGTACTCCAAGTTTGATTTGGATTAGGTGTAATTGCAGACCAAGATTGACCTGTTGTTGGATCTATTATAACCCAGCCATACACAATAGGGCTTCCTGTTCCTATTGTCAATAAACTTCCGCTAGGTTGAATAATTTGTTGAGTACGTATAGTTACATCAGCTACTCCTATATTTACTTGATTTCCTGTAACATAATAAGTCGTTCTAATTGTAGGAGTTCCAGTTTGAATACTTACTGAAGATCCTGTTGCTGTAACACCTACACCTAGTGATAAAATAGGAGTTCCTGTAAAAATAGATACTTGATTATCACCTACATCAATATAATTTTTAGCAGATATATTAACATTACCAACTTGTGTAGTTAAACTTGTTCCTGTTGCAGTAACGATAGTAGGAAGAGCAATAGTAACTTGTCCTGTTCCTATTTGAACTGAAGAACCAGTAACTGGGAATATTTGATCAAGTTTAAAGTTTAATGTCCCAAGACCAATCCCTAATTCATTTCCAACAACAGCTTCAGTAAATCCTTTAGCAGAAATATTTGGATTTTGAACTAATAATTCTAATAAATTTCCAGAAGTAGTTGCATTTGTACTTGCACGTACAATTGCATTATTAATCACAAGTGTTAATTGACTTCCAGTTGTAGTTACATAAGCATTACCTATAAATTGTAATGTACCAGTTTGAATTCCAAGTTCAGCAGAAGATAATATAACATTAGCAGAAGCACTAATAACAATTGGTTGTCCACCACCATAAGGATATTCACCCCAGGCATTTAATCCCCATGAATTGTAAACTGGAGGAGTAGATAATGTTAATTGTAAATTTGGATCAGGTGTAATTTGACCCCAAGGTCCAGAACCGAAAGTTAAAGATCCCCAACTTCCATCGGTAGTTCCACCAACATAAACAGTTACATCAGAAGATATACCACCCCAGTTATAGGAGCTCCATCCTTCATAACCCCAAGAAGTATTTGTAGCCATAAATGTCCTATGGCAAAATTACTAAGAGATTCTTAGAACTGCGCTTGTTGAGTTAGCTGTTGGAAACTGAATAGTAAAGTCGCCGTTTGTTGAAGTCTTACTTCCACCAAAATCTAAAACAACAACAGCTTTACTAGATTGAGTTGTGTTATAAATTAAACAACATGATGCTGTTAATGTTGCAGTAGAAAAAGTTGCATTATTAAAACTAATAAAAGAAACGTTTTGAGCAACAGTTACTGTAGAGTTAACTAAAGTAGTTCCACTTGCAGAATATCCAGTACCGCTTGTTTCATTTGTTGTAATGTAATTTGTTGTGCTTGCAGAAAAACCAGTCACAGTTGTATAAAGTGCTAATTTGAAAGTGTTACCTGCTACTGTAGAAAAATTGTGAACCGCTGTAAAAAGTTCTTGTTTAAATGAATCCGGTACTATATTTGCCATGTTAACTCCTTATTAACCTTGTTGTTGTCCTTGAGGAAGAATACGAACTTCACCATCAAGGTATTCGTCTCTTCTTCTTCTACCAATTTGTTCAACACCAAAGGATTGTTTAGCCTGCTGATATGATTGTTCAAATTGAGCTATCATATTATCAGGCCCTTTGATATATTTATATGTTTCTACCAGAGATCCATATAAAAGTAAATCTTGAGCATATACAGATACATAACTAGTACTTGTAGTGCTAGATGTAATAGTAGCAGGTTGTTTATAATATGCAATATTTATTATATAAGAAGCATTTGGCGTTGGAGCTACAAACCAAGTAGTCTCATTCCAAGTAGCATAATATTTAGGTTCTGCGAAATAAGTACTAGAATTAGGGGTTGGACTATATTCAGCTAAATAAGAGCTATCTTTTTCTAATAAATTAGAAACAGCTCCACCTGAATCAATCATTTCTACATATCTAATATTTCTAAGTCCTGATGGAACAGAAATAGTAGAAGTGCCTGAAATAGTTACAGCTGAAGCATATAACTTATAAGCATCAATATTAATTTCTCTGTAAATTCTATTTTCAGTATTTTGAACAATAACAGCAACAGTTGAATCTGATAACATATTATCAGATAACTCTGAATAGTTTCTAATTTGATCTCTTAGTTCTCCGTAATTCATATTATATAGTCTGTGCTGTTACAGACCCTCCTCCAATAACACCATTAATTATAGCAGTTCCTGATGATGCATTAAAGCTATAATTATTAGCATTGATAACTGTAATACTATAACCTGTTGTAGTTGCAAGTGCTGCAGTAGTAAATCCAGAACTAGAATTAAAATTATTTAAAGCATTAACATTAGAAAATACAACTGTATTTCCTGTAGCTCTTCTATGATTTGGTTGATTAACTCTAATTGTAGAACTTCCAATAGAAATTACAAAAGGATTTTCTGGTAAAGCAACAGCAGCTGGTCCTATTGTAATATTTGTGCCACCAAAGAATCCAGTAGCATTTGCTGTAGTTGATAAATTAAAACTATAATCATTTGTATTAACAGATGTAATTGTAAATCCTTTTGTAGTAGTTAATGCAGTTGCACTAAAACCATTTGCTCCTAATACATTTGTAAAAATAACTGTGCTTCCTAATTTAGTACCATGTCCCGGGTCGCTAACAACGAGAGTCGAGCTGCCTGTGACAGAATATAAAGGGTTATTTCCTAATGCTACAATAACTGCTGGTTCAACTCTATCAGGTCTAGCATTTTGTAAACCTTGAGGATCGTTACCTGGAACTTTAGGTTCTAATTGAGGATGTTTAGGTTCATATTCAGATACATGTACAAAAGATCCATTCCATTCTGTAACCATGTCAATGTATTTAAATCTTTGTCCTGATCTATCAGATACTGCCCAGGATTTCTTTCCTGATGAATAGGTTGTCATTATAGTCCATCTCCAAAATAAGTTTTAGGGGAAATGAATAAAGAAGTTCTTTGACCATCTTCTAATAAAGCTCTTTGTAAATCATCTTCATAGAACATTCTTAATTGTTCTGTTCTCTGAGGTGCATGTTTAATACTTAAATAATAAGCCATACCAGAAGTTAAAGCTGGTAAAAATCTAAATACAACGTCTGGTGTATTTGTATAAGCACCCGCATCTTCTAATCTAGCTAAATAATAAAATCTAAATTGATAATCACTTGGATTAGCTGAATTTGAATAATTTGATCCTGCAGTTAAATATAAAAATATACTTGGACTGTATGTTCTTTGAACATAGTATTGAGAAGGTGTTCCTTGAGATAATTTATTAGGTAAAGCCGCATATGCAGATCTATCTATTTTAGTAAGTGAAATATCTACAGGAGAAGCAGGTACTGTGTTATTTCTAACATAAGCTTCTAATACATCATTTATATCTTGAGGATAATTAGTAGTATCAGCTGTGTAATTATATTCTGCTTGTCCTAAAACTAATGGAACAGTTGCTAGTTTTACTTTCCATAAATGTACACCTCTATTATCTAATTCTGATAATAATAAATTTAATGATCTTCTTGCTGATCTTAAATGATATCCACTTCTACTTCCGTCAATACCTATACGTTCATAAGCTTCTTGAAAAAGCTCATCTATATCCAGATTAAATGAAGTAGTTCCGGATGTAGTCATTGTTATATTACTTATCTATAAATAATATCGCACTTAACGCTGAAGAGTTTCCAGTTATACCAACACCATCTACGCAACCCACAGCATTGTTAGAACCATATAAAACACCATCTTCTGGTATGTATACAGATTGTGTTCCACCAGCCCCTACTTGAACGATGAAATATACTTGTGTGTTAGTTGAAGAACTAACAGTTGTAGCATTTGCTAAACCATTAATAATCATACTTCCAGAACTTCCAGTTGATTGGATAACTAATCCTCTTAAACGTGTTCTACCTGTAAATGCAATAGCGTTAGTACTTGATGATGCTATGTATATCGGTTTGACGTCACTTTTATAAGACATAAAAATCTCCTTGTATTTTATAGGGACCCCGGAGAGTCCCTACAAAAGAATATTAATTATTTTATGATTCTTCACCAGGTTTACCTGTACCGTCATTAAATGTATATGTGAATATACCTGAAACGTTACCTGTACCTGCTGTAGATCCAACATTTGCTACAACTGTAGAATTAGCTGTAAGTCCTGCTGCAACAACTAAAGTTCCTGTAAGTGCATTAATACCTTTTGCTCCAGAAACTAAATTTTGTGCAAATCCAGTTGAGTTAGCTGCTGTTCCTAAATTAATAGTTGTAGTAGCTCCGCCAGCTGAAGTTGACAATACCGCAAAACTAAGTGGTATAGCTCCTTGTGGTAATACAAATGGAGCGTTAGCATTTACTGTTGCTCCAACTGATACTGCAGTTGCTGTTGCTGTTGATGATAAGAAAGTAATAAGTGTAGATGCAATTAAAACTCCTGGATCAACTCCAGAACTTTTATCTTGTCCACCATATGTTCTTACATATCCTTGAAACGTGCTTTTATTTGCCATGTGTTTATCCTCCTAAATAATCCAATGCAGTCTTTAGGCCGTCGACTATACGCGTCCGCATCAGATGTTAATGTATAGTAAATAAAATATAACTTAATTTATTGAATAGTGCAAGAGATCCCTGCATCAAAAATGATGTTTTTTACCCTATTTTGTAACTAGTCTTTAACTAGCTACTGAAAAATCAGGAGCAGCTATCTCAACTTTAATCTGTCTGTAAGCAATTTCTTGTTCAGCCAGTTTAATTTGATTAATGATATTACGAATTTCTTCGTCTATCTTAACCATATCTAGAGAGTATTTACCCTCTTCGATGTGAGCCTGTTCCCAATCAAGTTCTAGAAGCTTCTTCTTTTTGTAAAGAGCTTGAACGTGATCCATCTACAACCTCCTCATAGGTTATCCAGCATTTAGACTTACTATAAGCCCTATCGCTGTCTTTAAATAATACCCCATTTTGTCCTATTTTGTCAAGGATAGCGTTTTCTATACTTTCTGCTGTATCTTCAGCATTAATATTAAAATCAGCTACATGTCCGTAAGCTCTAATTTTAACATTAAATAATTTTGTCATAATTTATTCTTTCTATATTAACATAACAAGGTGGCCGAAGCCACCTTGTTAATAAAGTCCTTACGCTCCTGGAGAACCGTAAATACCTCTAGGGTCAGACCAGCCGAAGCTGTATCTTTCTCTAGCTTTGTATCTTACGTTACCAGTGTCGAAATCACCTTCCATCGATGTTCTGATAGGAGATCTTTCGAAATACTTCATACCATTTGGTACATCTGTCTTGATAAAGAATGCATCAGAATCAGTTAAGAAGTGATTTACAGTGTATCCACCAGAAATCATTCCCATGTTTTTGATTGCATTGATATCGTTGTCAGTTGTTCCAACTCTACCAGCAGATTTCATCAATCTGTCAGCAGTGAACTGCAATTGCACAGGGATGATTAATTTCATTCCTTGAGCAGCAACTTTTAATCCACGTTCATCAGTAAAGTTTGCGATGTCAATCAACGACTGTTCTAATGAAGTTTCATTCAAGTCAGCAGCAGTAGTTAGTGTATTTTGAAACGTACCAGCGATAGTAGCGTGCGTAGTAGAGAATAACGGAGATCCGTCACCACCTGGATAAGTAGTGCTGAATCCATTGTTCAATACGTTAGCAGCTGTAACTTGCTTAGTATTCGCCATAGATCTAGCTAATGCTTTTGTATATCTAGACGCTAGTCTGTCATACAAATTGTCCTCAATCGCTTCTTCAGTGATTGCGAACGCAAGAGCTATAGTATTGTGCGTATATCTAGCAGTGAAAGTCTCGTTAGCTTGGTCATAAGACACGCCTGAGCCTTCAGCTTTTATCGCGGCATTACCAAATCCTGATAACATAACTTCTTCTTCAAATGCTCTTTCAGAAGTTTCTTTATCGAAAATTTGTTCATGCTCGTTTTCGTAACGTTTATATTCAAGTCCAAACAGAGCGTTTAAACCTGGTTCTAGTTCTTTAACTAGTTGTGATCGTGATATAGCCATAGTTTATTACTCCTTTAGATTAGTTGTTGACCTTTGTTAATTCTAACAACAAAGTCTTCGCTAGCAACAGTCACTTCATTACCAATAAAGTTTGAAGGACCAATTACTAAACACTGACCAGTTGAAGAGTTAGAAGCTGCAAGATCTAAAGCAGTTGCAGAAATTCCATTTACAGAACTTCCTGCAGCATACAATATATCGAATGCTCTTCCAACAGCGCTTACACCTAGTGCAGTTCCTGTTGATTTAACAAGGTATACTTGATTTGGATCATCCACTACAAACGCTTGAATGTTTCCTTGAGAAACATCTGTTTGTGTGTAGTAGTTTTGCCAAGTCGGTTTGTTTCTATTGTTAGGGCTTACTTCTATTAGACAGCCGTTAAACACGCCTAATACTTGACCAGTTGCAGACGATGTTACAGCAACAACAGTTCCTGTAGCAGTAAGAGCAGTTAAGTCACCTTGATAAATCGAAGTTGATTCGTTATCAAGAATGAAAAATTGATCTTGTCCGCCGCTAGCGTAGCCACCACCAACTTTTCCTAATGGTCTAAGACCAAAGGCTTTTGTTGAGTTTGCCATATTTATTTACTCCTTAAGTTTATATTTAAACTTTGTTGGGTAGGAATTACTAAATAATTAGTTTTTCTTTGTACCACCAAAAGTTACACGAGTTTGCCTCTCATTACTGATTGGCATACTTGGATGCTGTTCCTTCAGAGGATCGTTTGCAATAGCTTCTTCTCGTTCCTGAGTTCTTTTTGCAAAGTACTCTTCGCGAGATTTTGCGATCTCTTCTGGTACCCTAGCCAGCAATAGGCCACCTACTCCAATCACTCCTGCGTATTTACCGTCTTTAACTGATGGAAAGTTCTGGTCTGGATATTCATCAGCTCTCACTAATTCATATCCTGATCTCATTCTGCCTGTGATATTTTTAGTATCATCAAAGCCTAATGATTCAGCTCTTATCCATCTATGTCTAAAACCGTCTGGCGCAGTCGGTGCATCTAGAGAAGATGGTGGAGTCCAAACTTTAGGTCTATCATTTTTAACCCTAGTTTCGCTCGCACGGGAAGTCTTAATTGTCGTTTTATTTTCGTTTACCATATGCCTATACCTCCTTCGTGATATTTAGTTGTTTCGCATATTCTTCAAGTGGCACACCTAATTTTTTAGCAATAGCTACCTGTGAAGGTGTGAGTCTTACAGTTTTGCGTCCAGGTTTAGTACTTCGCTTCGATGAAGCTACTGTTTGTACCGGTCTGGCCGATTCCGTAGGATTGTTTGTACCAAATTTGTGCGGAAATTCAAGTCTTATTCTTTTATCAATTTCTGCATAATATTCGTCAGATTTGGGGTCATAACCCTCCTCATCTACAATTTGTCTATGGATATCAAACGCTGTGTAAGTCATAGCTTTATCAGTTCCAAACCATCTATTATTTGCTGCCCATGATTCAGCTTTGCCGTCTGTAGGTATATTTTCTGGTACCGCAGATGCTTGCTGTTGCATAACAGGAATATCTTTGATTTGTGACTGTTCCTTAGGTAACAAAGCAGCCTGTGATTTTAATTCACTTAATCTAGCTTCTTCATATCCTAATTTAGCTATTTCTTTAGAGATTTCAATTTCAGCAGAAATATCACCAGCTTCTCTAGCTAAACCTAGCTTAGATTTTGCTGCTTCTAATGCTGCTACAATTTTAGCTTCTCTATCTTTTACTGAAGTAGTTTCAAGTGCACTAAACTTCTTAGACATGTTTTCTTTTTCAGATTTAACAATCTGAGCATAGCGAAGAGCTTCTTCTTTTTGTCTCTCAGCTTCACGCCATTTCTTAGTTAGTTTAGCAATTCTTCTTTGTACACCTTCGCTGTATTCTTCAGCTTCTTTCTCAATTTCTTTCGTGTCTTCTTTTTTGGCCTCAATAGTTTTTTCCTCTTTAACAGATTCTTCAACTTTGATTGGCTCTTCTTTCTCTGCAGAAGCTACTGCTTCTGTATTTTCTTTAGATTCCAATTCAACATCAGCACCTTCTACTTCGCCTACGTCTACCATCGGATCTTTTTTCTTATCTTCTACTGGCATAGTTTCTCCTATGTTTAAATATGATGAAGAACGTCTTCAGGATTTTTAATTGTCCCTAAAACTTCGTCATCGTTTAAAAGACGAACTTCTCCGCCTTCTATTGGTAATCTTGATCCCGCATAACGAGCAAAGATAACCCAATCTCCTTTTTTACACCATGGACCTTTTGGATAACGTTCTTTATCGTGATACGCTAATGGTCCAATTTTAAGAACATAACCACAATTTGTAGCTATTCTTAATTTGTCTAATGATTCTTGTGATATAATAATTCCACCTTTAGTTTTATCTTTAGGTGTGAATGGTAATACTAATAGTCTCCATCCTGATGGTTCTGGTAAACTATCAATTAATGTTTCAGTGATATTTTCAGCTCTTACTGTTTTATCTACTGTGTTTTTATTTTCTTCTTTATATTTTTCTTCTAAACCTAATACTGTTTTAGGTACTTCAGTCGAGTTTGATAACGTTTCCTTGTTCATTTTGTACTAGCTCCTTGTTGTTTAGCAGGTTAGAGATTTCCTGTAATATATATTCGTATGTACGAATTTGACCTAAGATATACTTGTAATCTTCCATACTGTCAACACCACCTGATGTTACAATACTAGTTAAATTACTAAGCTGATCTTTCATAAAACGTTGTAGTTTATATGCTATATTTATATCTTCCATATCTTTCCTGTTGTTTTGTTATATTAACAATTCCATTTTCTAAGGGATTTATTAACTCTTGAATTTGGATCTCTGGATGTTTTAGCTGAAGTTAATTTAGATTTTAAACCTTTCATTCTGGCACAGAATGATTTTCTTCTATTAGCAGATTTAGAACCTGGTTTTAATTTAGAAGGTTTAGTTGTAACAGCCATAGATAATTTAGAACCTGGATTTGCACGTCTATAAGATGCAATTCCTTTTTTATTTAATCCACCAGATTCTGATTTACCTTCTTTACGTTGCCAAGCAGGTGTAGCTTTACCACCATCTGCCCTTTGAATTCTAGCTATTCCGCAACCTCTATTTTGAATACCAAGTCCAGCCATTACTTTTTCTTTTTAGGAAAACCAGCTTTCATATTTGCATATGCTTTTTTAGAAATAGTAGATTCAGATTTAGGTCTACTTATACCTAATTTTTTTCTACGATTTATATTTGCCCAAAGACCTGGTTTAGCAGAACCACCTTTTTTAAATACGCCTCTACCTTTTAAAACATCGGCTCTAGTAACTTTACCATCACCAGTTAAATCAGGAAAAGAACCGTCTTTAAAACCAGCTCTAGCAATACCTGAACCTCTTTTTTGTATTCCAATTCCAGCCATTATTTTTTTTTCGACTTTCCTGCTTCTGAAAGAGCAATTGCAATAGCTTGTTTTCTAGATTTTACTACTGGTCCTTTTTTGCTACCAGAACGTAATTTTCCAGTTTTGAACTCATGCATTACTTTTTCAACTTTGCCACCTTTGGCTTTTTGAATTCTAGCAATACCTGTTCCTCTAGTTTGAATACCTAGACCAGACATTATTTTTTCTTTTTAGCTTTGCCGCCTTTTTTCATGTACTCGGCAGTTTCTTCTTTAGCATAAACTTCTGGAGATTTTTTTCCAGATTTAATAGCTTTAGCTTGTTTAGCTAAACTTTTTAATTCTTCGCCTTTATGCTTTTCAGCTTTTTCTTTTTTTACAAAAGCTTTAGGAGAAGTTTTTCCAGACTTAACTGATTTTGCTTCTGCTAATTCTTCACCATAAGTTTCTTTTCCACCAAAAGCTTTTCCGCCTTTAGCTAAAGCAACTCCCATTCCTCTTTGAGCAATTCCGCCGCCTCTAAGTGCAGCTCCCATTCCTCTAAGTGCAATACCGCCGCCTCTGAATGCTGGTCTTGGTCTTTGTTTAAAATCGTTTCTCATTTTATCTCCTATCCATTTTCCTGGTTGTTTGTCGGTTTGTTTGCCATCGTTCTTGCAACCGACTCTGCTGAACGACCAATCACATAACCTCCGAGTCCTACATTTAATAATGTCCAAACATCGCCAGGTAGTTCAAAGGAGATAATTGCTCCTGTGAATACTTTTATAACAGGTCCAATAACATAATTCCAGACCAAAATAAAGATTAAAACATACATTAAAAGAGGTCGCCAAGAGCTAGCAAACCAGCCTGCTTTTGCCTCAGCTTCAACTATTCTAGCTGCAGCTTGTAATTCTTGAGTATGGGATTGTAATAATTGAGTTTGTAATTCAGCTTTTAATTTAACTTGTAAATCTTTATCTGGAACTGCTTTTTCAATGGTATTAAAAAGAATTTTTGCGAGAGGAGCAACTGCACCTAACATCTGTAACATGTTAGAACCACTTAGTTGTTTTCTTCTTCTCCGGTAACATTCTTCTCTGACCACGACCTACTTGGTATTGAGTTTCATCTTTACTTGTCATCTCAATATCAATTCCACCTTTAAGGTAGCCATCAGAATTTAGAAAATCAGCTTGATTTACTGATGGAGATTTGTTTTCTGAACCTTTTTTATTTTTCATAGCCATAATATAACCTATTTTTTAAAGTTTTCACTATCTTTTTTTAGCTTAGCAGCCAAAATAGTCTTTTCTATTGAAGTATTAGCTCTCATTTTAGCTAAATCTTCATTTTGTTGCAGTTTTTCGTCTTGCGTAGACTGATTCATCATTGTTTTCATCTTGTCAAGATTGATTCTGTCCTTACTTTCTTGTTCTTTTCTAGCATTTTCTTGTGCTCTAAGGTCTAATTCTCTAGATCTTAGCATTGCAATCGGATCATTTCCAAATTGTGATGAAATTTGTTGTTCTTCTTTTAAAAATTCTTCCATAGCATCAGAAATTATTTGTGCTTTTCTAGCTTCAATTCTTTCTTGAAGCATTTTAGCTTGAATTTGCATTTGTTGTAATGCTTGTGGATTCTGTTGAACACCCATTTGTTGCATTTGTTGATTCATCATTTGTAATTGTTGAATTTCATTTTTAAATTCAATCTCACTTTGTTCTTGAGCCATGATTGAAATATGTTCAAATATATTTTTTTCTAATGAAGCCATAACAATTGGAGAATTCTTTGCCATATTCGTTGCCATAAAACTTATGTGTGAAGTTATATGAGCTCTATGGTCTTGTCCGGGAAATGCTTGGAATGGTTTCCCTGCAAGAGCATCAATGTGTTCTAATGCAGGGTCCTTTGGTTGTGGGGGTTGAGGTCGTACGAGTATCTTATCAATATCTTTTACTCCTAATGCTTCATACATATTTCTGTAAACTTCATATGTATTATGAATACCAGGATTAGATGCAGCAAGTTGCATTTCTGTTTGTGCTAAAGATATTCTTTGTGTTTGTGAAAATATATTTGGATCAGCAACTGGAATGATATCTACTTTATCATCAAAGTCTGCTTGTTTAATTTGTCTTTGTCCACCTACAACATCGTATGGATATTCTGGTGGTAAATTATTTTTAAATTGTGTGGCTAGTAAACCAAATTCTTGTTTTAAAGCTGCATAGATTCGTTTGTGAATAGCAGACATTGTTCTACTACCTCTTTCCAGCAAGGCTACGGTCGTACCCACTGCGGCTTGCTGATTCCCATCTCCCACTTGCATGTCAGCAATAGATGCAAAGCGCTGACCTGCTTGAACTACGACCCCCATAAGAGCTAGTAAAGTTTGTGAAGGTTCTTTAAATGGTAAAGGCATAAATGAGTCTCTAAGATTTCCTCCTGGAGCATCAACATCTCTCCATTCACCTGGTTGAATAGGTTGTGAGTCATCTCTAACTCTAATACCTCTAGTTTTAAATCCAGCTGGTAAATTAGATAATGTACCTGCATCAATTAACTGTCTTAAAGCACTTGTTGCAGTTCTAGATAAACCGCCAATCATATGGATTAAACCAAATCCATAGAAACCAAGTCCTGGTAAAAATTTAAAGTGTACAAAATATTGTATTTTTTCTTTTTTAGGATCTTCTTGTTTCCAGTTTCTTCTAATAGATAAAATTTTTCTAGAAGCTTCCTCAACCGTTACAATATAAGGAAGTTTGATACCTGTGGGCTCACCAGTTTTAGGATTTATGTCCTCAAAACCTTCAATATCTAAATATGTATGAAACTCTAATAGAGTATACATATCTGCTTCTTGAGTTTTTCTAATTCCTTCTATTCTTCTCTTAGCTTCATCTAATTGATTTGTTGTAGCAGCATCATCTGTTGGTGTTAGTTCTATATCTTTATAAAAACCACCTACTTGTTGTTTTCTTAAATTATTTTCTGAAACTTTTAATACATGAATGATTGCATCTGCATCTTCTAATGAAGTTGCTGTGTAAGGAACTACTAAATCTTCTGCTTGAATGAATTGAGATACAGGTCTGTTAAGAACTGAATCAAAATAAACTTTTTTAAATGTAGATCCTGATAATGGTAAATAAAATAACATTTGATCAAACTCTGGTTCATATTCTTTCATGACATCCATAATTTGATAGTTCATGTATTCTCTAACACGATCTGCTTGTTGTTGTCTCTCAGGTGTAGTCAAACCAACGATCTGAGTTCTAACCGGTCCTTCAGCTGGTAATAATTCTTTGTAAGCTAAAGATTGAAATTGAGTTACAGCTTCTGCAAGCACTGGATGCGTCGCGCCCGATGCTCCTCTGAATGGCTGAGTTCTACGTTCATATTTAAATCCTAAAAGATCTAATCCGTTTGTATAAGTTCTTTCCCAATCTTCTCGTGAAGATTTATAATCTATGTAATCGTCAATTAATTCTGCACCAATTGGATTTAAAACATTCTCATCTAAAACTTCTGCAAGGTTTGCAAAGTGATCTCCACCAGCGTCTAGCTGCGGGCTACGAGGGTCAAAGTTAATATCAATACTTCCATCTTCATTTTCAGTCATCTCAGTTGGTCCTTGAGGAGCAACTTGTTCTGCCGCAGCAATATCCATTGCTACTTCATCAGGTTTCTGACTATTTCCTATTGTATTTGGAAGCGCCTTGTCTATATCTGCCATTATTGTTTTTCTCCGAAGTTATTACCTTAACCTTTTTACTAGGTATATTCAAGCCTTGTGAGCATGGCCCACTTAAAGGGGGTATTGTTGTTGTTAGTTTTTTAATCATTATTGTTCCCACCAATCACCCACATCAACTTCACCATACCTATTTACTATGTCTTCATAGGGATTATCTTCTACATATTTTCTAGCCGCTGTTCTTTCTTCTACTTTTTTAGGATGTATTCTTTTTCCTGTTGCAATTTTTTCAACTCTTTCAATATCACTTATAGCATCTTGATGTGAAACATAACCATAATCAATTTCATAATCAGCGTCATGGTGAGATCTTGCAGTAGATATAGGTCTGTTTTCTAATACATTAAAATCTCCAGGTTCGTTTATTGCCTTACCTGTTGTTAAATCAATATCAGATTTAGGAGGAGTGTAATGTAGTTCAAATGGAGAATCAAATGCACCACCAGAAACATTTGCTTCAATTTGAATTGAACCATCTGGATGTTTATGCATAGTAATTATTTCTGGATCTTTTTTTCCGGGTACTTTTATTTCTAATTTTTTAGTTACAATCATATCTTCAAGATTTTTAACTGGAATAGAAATATCTTTTCCTTCCTTCTCGATTCTCGCAACTAGCGACGGGAACCATTCAGGCATGCCTGCAGCTTTTGGTATACGTTTTGCAACTTTAGCTACTTTACTTTCTTCTAAAAATTTTTCTCCTTTTGTTAAACTTTTAACTAATGGAGTTGCAGCAAGAGCACCTAATAAACCTAGTGCTCCTCTTCTTGTAAATTTAGGTCCGCTTCCATCTGCATAACCTACTCTACCACCTTTTGCTAATTCTTGTGGTTGAGTTAAATCTTCTACATTAAAATTAAGTACACCTTTTTGTGTTATTGCAGGTTCTTTGTTTACATAATTATATTCGTCTTTAAATTCTGGAAATTGTTTAAATAATTTTTCTCTATATTTTTTCTTAAATAATTCTTCATTTAAATATTGGTCTGTATCAAACACTTCTGTTTCAGATATACTTGGAGCCGGCATTACTTTTTGTAATTCTTTTTCATATTCTAACTGTGCAAGATTATCTATGTATTCTTTTGTGCTTAATCTTTCTGACGCTTTATCTGTCATTTTATCATAAAAAGAAAAATAATTTGGTCCTAAATTTTCTAAAAATTGTTCCCAACGAACTTTTTTTGTATTTGGATCTTCTTTAAATGTTTTATATAAAGCTTGTGGTGCTTTTAAAACATCAGCTCCAAAATTTAATAAATCTTGTGTCATTCCTTTTCCAGCTCCTAAAAGAGCTGCATCTAATCTTCCAAATCCTTGTTCTCTTAATTCAGGAGCATTTAAAAATGCACCAAGAACAGCATTAATAGGAGCGCCTGTATTTCTAGAAACACCTAATGCTAATTTTCCTGCCGTATTAGCTGCTTGTGTTTCTGATAAAGCACCTAGTCCAGGAATAACATCTACATTTAAAGAATGTCCTCTAGGTGAAAGACCTATTGCTTTTAATTTTGAAGATCTATCTAATCCTTTTGATTCCATCGCTTCTGAATATTTATCTACAAGAACAGGTAGAGGTAATGAATCTGTTTTTACAACTATGCCTCTTTCTTTAGCTATATTTAAAATATTTTCTTTAGATGCATCGGAAAAATCATCAAAATTCTTAACATATTTTTTAACATCAGATAATTTATCTCCATATTTTATAAAAGGAACATCTACGTTAGGATATTTAGTTTTAAATTTTAAAGCTTGTTTATTATAATCTGCAACTTTAGAGATATCTCCTTCTAACGCGGCAGAAAAAGCTTCACTAAATGGTTTGTCTATTTGTTTTGACTTTATTTCATTTGTAGCTTGTTTTAAAAATTGAGTAGATTCTAAATATCCAGGTGCATTTTTAAATGTTGCAGAAAGACCAACAGATTCATCTACTACTCTTTTAGCACCTTCTGTAATTTTATCTCTTAAATTTTGAGTATAATTAAAATCAAAACCTCTTGCTTCATCTGCTACATTAAATTTATAGTTTCTTAAAACTCCTTCTCTAAATCTATAGCCTGGAGTATTTGATTCAATAACATTAGTTATTTTTTTTAATTTATCTCCTGTTGGTAATCCACTAACTCCCCCTCTGATACCTTTTAAAGCTTCAAGATATTTAGCAACATCATCTGAAACTTGAGTAGCTAGTTTTAATTTCTCTATATCATCAACTTTAGTAAATTCTTTTCCGTATATATTTTTTGTTAATTCTTCAAGACCTATGTTTGGATTTTTCTTAAACTGTTCATTTATAGGTTCGATTCTTTCAGCAGATGCTGCTAACTGGCTTTCAGCTCTAGCTTGTGTTCCTGCTGATTGTCTTTTTTCTATCAAAGATTTATCTAAATCTTTGATATCATTAATATTATTTTTTAAATAATTTTTTACTTCTAATCTATCAAATAATTCTTTTGTAGTTTGTTTAGTTAATTTACCTTTTATATAATCTCTTAAATCTTTTGCAAACTCCGTTTGTTTATTTTGACCACTTTCTGATTTATAACCAAAAGCTTTTATCCAATTGTACGCAGTTGGATTTTTCTTCCATTCTGTTAATGCTTTTAAACCTTTTTTAAAAGTTTCTAATCTACTTCCTTTATAATGTGGAACATCTGTTGGTAATTCATTAATTGCAAGTCCAGCATTTTTAAATCCAACTCTTCCACCATTTGCAAAAGTTTCAACTAATGAAGGTGGATCATTATCTATTAATTTAGCTTCTGGATTTATTACAAAAGTTTTAAGAGTTGCATTTTGATTAAGCAAATGACTCATTGCTTGTTTATATTTACCAATTTCCATTTTATATACCTAGTAAATAATTTAATCCTATCGGTCCACCATCGGCTTGTTTAGTTCTTGTAGTATTTTTTAAAATATCAACAATTTCTTCCGGAGACATTCCTTTTTCTTGCATCACTAATCCTTGTTCAATACCTGCAACTACTTCTGCTTTCCTTTGTGGATTATCATCTATTAAAATTTGATTTAAAAGATCATCACTAATTCTACCTTTAAATTTTGTTTTTATTTCAAGATCGTCAAAATATTTATTAAAATCTTTATCACCAGATGCTTCTTTAATTTTTATATATTCATCGTAGTCTTTACTTTTAGCTGGATCTAATCCCATAGCACGCATTTCTTTACTTCTTTTATTTCCTTCTTGCATAGCTTTTTCCATTTGTGCTTTTATATCTGGATCATTAAAGCTAAATCCACCTTCAATAGGTTTATTTTGCCTCTTAGTCATTCTTACATCATCAACATAAGCTAAAGCTTTTTTATAATAATCAAGTTGTTCTCTTTGAGATAAACTAAAATAATCTTTACCTTTCATTTCAGCCATCGATTCTGCAATCATATCTGGTGCAATTTTATCTTCAATATCTACACGAATTTGATCATGTGCATTAAATGCATCTTTATGTTTAATTTTTAAATCATCGGCTGTCATAACGGGTTGTTTTGGTGAAGTTACTTCTCCTGTCTTAGGATTAACTCCTTCCATAGATTTTTTACCTTTTAATTCTTTATTTGCTTTTGCAATTAAATCTAAAATCTTTTTAACATCTCCACCTCCTGCATACTTAGGTCTACTATCCATACCCATTAAATAATCTAAACCAATAGATCCACCATCCGCTTTT
>Ga0214921_10000816_pt1 | contig 55445 bp, 53 predicted proteins | sample LL1505_MetaG_FD_177992 | JGI IMG/M metagenome (GOLD analysis project Ga0214921, IMG submission 177992) | Freshwater microbial communities from Lake Lanier, Atlanta, Georgia, United States - LL-1505 | ecosystem: Environmental > Aquatic > Freshwater > Lake | place: USA: Georgia | collected... | reverse complement strand
TTGGCAGGATGAGCATCATTGACTTCAACCGAAGGTTTTGCTTTTTGCTTAGGTGCAAATGTCATGGTGCCCAAGAAAAACAAAATCAACATGGACATGGCAGCGCCGGGCACCACATTGAGCACCACAATTTCGCGCCATGACAAAGTGGTTAAGAGCGCGCCAACTGCCAAGGGTGCCAACGCATCCCCCACATTGCCGCCCATACCGTGCAATGACAGCGCCAAGCCCTTGCGTTTGGGAAACATGCTGCCCAACAAAGGAATGGCGGTGGGGTGCCACAAGTTGTTGCCAATGCCCACCAGCATCACGCAAATGAGCACCATCCAATACTGCGAACTGAAACCCATCATGAGGTACGGGAAGCCCACCCAAAAAAGCGAAAGGGCCATCAACTGGCCCTTCTTACCCCACACATCCACCAGCATGCCGCCGGGTACATTAGAAATGGCGCCTGCTGCATATTGACACGTCATGATGAAGCCAATTTGGCTGTAGGTCAGACCCATTTCGTTGCCAATGAGCGGCAACAACATGAAAAATGTGGCAGGGTACCAGTGCGTCAAAGAATGGCCTAGCGTAATGAGACCCATGTTGCGAATGTCCAGCTTGGACAGGGGCAAGGCATTGTCTGCAGTGGCTTGTGAAGGACTCATGGTTTTGCTCCGCGGATAATGATTTCATCGTAAAGCTTGCGCCATTTGTCGCGGCCGTCCAAGCTTTCTTGCGGGTCAACCACCAACATTTTGTAGTTGCGCAGAGACGATGTAATTTTGGTATTGGCCGGCAAGTAGGCCAAGTCGGCATAGGCTTGTTGGCCTTCACCCAACAAGTAATCCATGAACAATGCTGCAGCAGCTGGGTTTTTGGCGTTCTTCATAACGCCCACCGCATTGCCCCGAACCACCGCAGGTTGCAGCACCAACCAATCGATGGGTGCGCCTTTTTTCTTGAGCTGCTCGGGCATGTAGTTGTAAACCGTTAGAGCCACGGGCACTTCACCTGCTGCCACCATGTTGGTTAAATTGGTATGGCCCTTGCGCACTGAAATGCCATTGCCGCTGGCCAGATCGCGAAAGTATTGAAGCCCTTTGGCTTCACCCATGGACTTGACCACGGTGACAAACCAATCGATGTTTTCAACTTCATAACCCAAACGGCCTTTCCATTTGGGATCAAGCAGATCCTCATAGGTTTTAGGCAGCTCTGCAGTTTTCACTGATCCGGTGTTGTAAGCCTGAACCCACATGGAGTAGATGGTGGTGGCGTATTCCTTGTGAGCAGGCACGCTACCGGGCATTAATTCTGTGAAATGTGGGGAGGCCACTGCCTGCAACATTTTTTCGCGGTGCAGCACTTCCAACTCGACGGTGCCAGCATGAACGATGTCTACGTTGTAGCGTTTAGCCCGCGTTTCGTTGATGGTGCGGTTCATGACGCTGTCGCCACTGGCACGCCAAGTGGTGACCTTCACACCGTATTTTTTTTCAAACGGATCAATCAGGGGCTTGAGGTCTTTTTCTGCAATGGACGTGTACAGCGTGATGCTGCCTTCCAATTTGGCTGCAGCAGCCAACTTGGCGGCACGGTCGGGTGCCGTGCTTTTGAGCAAGGCCACATCGGTTGCACTTTGGGCTTGAGCCAAGCTGGTCAAACTGCCACTCAAACACAAGCACAAGGCCGCCAAATGGGCCAGGTGGCGCAATGGGGTGACAGTCAAACGTTTGGAGTTCAGCATGCTGTGATCCTTTGTTGTAGGCACCCTGGGTGCTGTGAATGTGTTGCGCATCAACCTTTGCGGTTGAAAATATCGTCGTAGAGTTTGTTCCACTTGTGGCCATCGTCCAAGGTTGTTTTGGGGTTGGCGAATGTCAGTGGCATCTTGTTCAGGTTTGAGGGCACTTTGGTGCTGGTTGGAATGAAATCCCGCTTGCCTAAAATATGTTGACCTTCTGTCAACTCAAAATCTTGGAACAACAGCGCTGCATGCGGGTGAGGTGCATTGCGTGCCACACCGTTGGCGTTGGGCCTGGCAATGGTGGGGTCTAAAGCAAACCAATCGACCGGTGCACCAGAGTTTTTCATTTGCTCAATTTTGTAGTTATATACAGTGAGCGCCATGGGCACTTCACCGGATGCCACCAAGTTGGACAACAAGGTATGTCCTTTGCGAACCGACACTGCGTTCTTGCGTGCAATTTCTTTGAACAATGCAATGCCTTTTTCTTCACCCATCTTCATGACGGTTTCGGCCAACCAGTCGCTGTCATCGGCCTCGACCGACAATTTGCCTTTCCATTTTGGATCAAGCAGGTCTTGGTAGGTTTTAGGCAATTCTTCTTTTTTAACCAACTTGGTGTTGTAGGCACATGTGAAAATATTCAAGCGCGTGGCAATCCATTCTTTGTGTGAGGGAATGGCTTGGGGAATGAGCTCGTTCAAAAACGGAGAGTTGGCCGCAATCAATACCTTCTCTCGCGACAACACCTCCATTTCAGGGCTGTTGGTTTCGAAGACATCCACTTCAAAGCGACTGGCTTTGGCTTCCAGCAAACCACGCTGTAAGATTTTTTCTGAGCCACTTCGCCATACTTTGGCCTTCACGCCGTACTTGGCTTCAAAAGCTGTCGTGAGGGCAGCCATGTCGTCTTGCGGCATCGAAGTGTAGATGCTCACCACGCCTTCTTTTTTGGCACCTTCCGCTAAGCGCTTTTGGCGCTCTGCGCCCGTCAAGGCAGCCAAAGCGGCTGTTGTGGCGGCTGAAGGTTGTGCCATCAACGAGCCCAAGCTTGCAGCACCTAAAGTAGCTGCACCTGCTTGAATCAGTTGTCGACGTGAAAAATGAGCATGGTTCATTCGAGATCTCCAATTAGGACTTAGGGGGGAGTGTTGGCAATTCCGCCTCGTAAGCCTCTTCCATGCGTGGCGACATGCCATGCTTGGCCAAGGATTCCGCAAAGCGGGTTCGCACTGCTTGACTCTCATCAGCATAATCAATTTGATCACCGCCCACACGCCGGCTGATCCAAGCCTTAGGCACACCTTGGGCATTTCGCACAGACACCACCTCGTGTTTAAAAGCAAGGTATCGTGCGGGGGTTTGGCCCGTGTTGAAGTGCTGGTGGAACCACATGTTGGGCGGCACAATCATGGCGCCCACCTCCCAATCATATTGACGCGGCTCTTCGCCTTCAGGCCACATCAAGCTGTAGCCTTCGCCGCTCAAAATAATCACGTGGGCGCCTGGTCCGTGGCAGTGGGCCTTTTTGTATGTGCCCACCGGGAATTGAGAGATATGGCTGTTCATGGAGCCGCGTGCCATGTTGAAGCGAATGTGTCCGCCGCCTGCACCGCGCTCTTTGGCACTGATCAGGGGCAAGTTCACTGCATCGGCTACAAAATTGGTTTCGAGCAGCAAACCTTTTTGCTCGCCCTTGCCACTGAAATAATCTGGTTCGCCATTGAAACGATTGGCAAAGTCGTGTTTCGTGTTGAAAACAAAGTTCAAGTCTTCGTACAAATTAATGACGGGAGGCCCATTGGTGACCGCCACAAAACGTGCCGCGTCTTTGCCAGAACCATTGAAGTGCTGGTGCATGCAGTTCAAAGGAATGGCAAACAAAGCGCCCGCTTGCCACTCAAACGTGATGCGGTGGCCTTCGTCGTTCCAAACTGTGGTGGAGCCACGGCCGGACAACACATAAATCATTTCTTCAAAAATTTGACGCTGTGGTTCGAGTTGTTTGCCTGGGGCAATTTCGCACACATAGCAATCGTTGGAAGTGCGTGAGGCTTCGTGGTTGATGTAAACACCTTTGCCACCGCGACGCGCCCAAGGTTTCAAATCAACTGTGTTCAAACTGCGAATGTAATGGGCACTGATGATGTCCAAGCCTTCAGCCTTGACCCAACGGGTGTAAGGTGTTTCTTTTTCAGTGGCGAATTTGGAAGCGAGGTCTTCCGATACAAGTGCGTCTTTTGCCATGTGCTGCTCTGTTTTATTTGTAATGAGTCAAGGTGGGCGCATCAAGCGCCCACTGTTTTTTATTTGCGCAAATATTTCAAAATTGCTTCGCCGTCCAACTTGATCGCAGGATCAAACTCTGGCGCATTCTCAATTTGTTCCAAATCATTCAAACCGCAATATTTGAAAATGCGGTTGATTGAAGAGATCAAACGCACTGGGCGATCGGGGTCTGCATTGAAGTGTTGGTGGATGGTGTTTGGTGGAATGTAGATCACGTCACCGGCTTCCCAGTCGTAACGTTTGATTTCGTCTTGGGGCTTCCAGTGGTACGTATCTGTAATTTCCACGTCGCAATCTTGGTGCAAATCGTAGCCACGGCCTTCGAGTACATAAACGCACTCTTCAGCCAAGTGGCGATGTTTGCCGGACTTGCTGCCTGGAGGAATGATTTGCATGTAGGCATCAACCGTTTCGATGCGCGTGTTCATCGATTCATTCAACAAGTGCTTCAGCAAACCTTGACGCGCCATTTCCCATGGCATGTCTTCGGGTCGCACCACTTTGTGGCGCTTGGAATTGCGTGCAGGCATTTGTTCTGCATCGTCCAGCAAGCCTTGGTAGTACTTGCCTTGTTGGCTGCCTTGCAACCATGATTTTGATTCGTCCCAAGCCATCTCAGTAGCCTCCCTTTGGATGGTTAAAGTCTTCTTCGTCGTTGCGGGCCACAAAGCCTTCACCGCCTGGTGCGGGCTCGCTTGGGCGGGGTTCCACTTGGTGTTGGAACAACATGTTCATGAACATGTACATGGGTTTGGTTTTGATCACCAAAGCACGCGCTGGGCGCTCGCTGCTGGCGTTGAAGTGTTGGTGCACACAGTTGTTGTGAACCACGGCGATGTCGCCGGCTTTCCAGTCATAGCGGATGCCGTCATGAATTTCGTAGCCCGTGCCATCCAAAATGTAAAAAGCTGCTTCATTCACATGGCCATGTTTTTGTGAGTTGCCACCTGGGCCGTACTCTTCCAAGTGCATGTGAAAAGTTTGTGTGATGCCGTCTTTGGGCTCGACATAATGACGGCTAAAGGCTTGTGGGCCATCGTTGAATTTGATGTCCTTGCCTTTGCGAACACGCGGCATGGCGCGCAAACGCTTGAGTTCATCGCCTAAGTTGTAAGGGCCAGCAATGGCACGCACGAAGGTGCGATCTTTCTTACTGTGGTAGTGCGACTCATTGGGAACGAATTCCGCAGTGGGCGCTTTGTTGTCATCAGCACTCATGGTTTTCCTTTTTAGCTTTCAAGAATTAATTTTGGTGTTTCAAGACGATGCAGTCAGAAGGGTCCAACACAATGTGAATGGGCGCTCCGACAGGTGTTTTTTGACTCGGGTGAACGCGGGCCAACATGACTTTGTCATTCACTTGAACTTGGAAGTCAAGCACTTCACCCAAGAAGATCTTGGCAAATACTGAACCCAAATAATGGTTGGTGTGGTTGACCGGCGGCGTTGAGTCGCTCAGGTGAACGTCCTCGGGTCGAATGCACACTTGAACCTCTTCGCCCACATGAAAGTCGTTGATCATCGGCACTTGAATGATTCCAATTTCTGAATCAACGACCATGGCTTGGGCTGTCGAATCAATCGACCTGACGGTGGCCTTGATGAAGTTAATGGTTCCCACAAAGTCGGCAACAAATTCACTCTTTGGGGTTTCATAAATTTCGCGCGGCGTACCAATTTGCACAATACGGCCATTGCGCATGACTGCTATTTCATGCGACAAAGCGAGCGCTTCAGACTGGTCGTGGGTGACATAAATGGTTGTGATGCCAAGCTCACGTTGAATTTTCTTCAACTCAAAACGCATCTTTTCACGCAGCTTCGCGTCCAGATTAGACAGCGGCTCGTCGAGCAGCAACAGCTTGGGCTCCATGACCAAGGCACGCGCCAAAGCCAAGCGCTGTTGTTGTCCCCCCGAAAGTCGAGTGGCATCGCGATCGGCATACTGCGCCAATTCGACCGATTCCAAAACTCGCATCACTTTGGTTTCAATGTCTTTGCGCGAGTAATTTTTTTGGCCAACTTCTAAAGGAAAACTGGCATTTTGAAATACCGTCATGTGGGGCCAAATGGCGTAGGACTGAAACACCATGCCAAAGCCACGCTTGTTAGGCGGTATGAAGACTTTGCTGGCGGAGCTGTAAACGGTTGAGCCACTGACCGTGATCACACCTTCTGTTGGCTTTTCGAGGCCTGCGATGGATCTTAAGGTGGTCGTTTTGCCACAACCACTGGGGCCAAGCAAGGTAAACAGTTGGCCCTCAGGCACTTCAAAGCTCACATCTTGCGCAGCCTTGACAACGACGCCTTTGTCACTGACATATTCTGTATGCAATCCACTGACATTTAACACATTGATTCCTTGTTTTAAATGAAGTCAGACAAAGCCGCCTTGACCTTGGCCAACCTGAAACTTCCTTAGCTTTCTTTGACACCAAAGCGTTTACCGGCCATCTGCGCCATGCCAACCAAAACCAGCAAGAGCAAAATAAAGAGAACACTCAAAGCAGACAACTCAACATACTGCCCGTTCTCCCACAATTCCCAAATGACGATGGAGATCACTTCATTGCCAGGGCTGTACAACAGAATGGAAGTCGACAGCTCACGAATAGAAACAATCATCACGTAAATCCATCCAGCAACCAAGCCTGGCTTGAGCAAAGGCAAGATGATGCGGGTGAACACCGTCAGCCAACTGCCCCCACTCATGCCCGCTGACTCTTCCAAGTCTTTGTGAATTTGCAACATGGATGTGGTGGTGTAGCGCAAGCCGTAAGGCAAGAATCGTGTGACGTAGGCCAGCAAAATGATCCAAAAAGTACCATAAATGCCGATGTCAAATGTGAGGTAGAAAATCATGATTGACACACCCAGCACCAGGCCAGGAAACACCATGGGCAATGAAGCCAAGTTGTCCAACAACCAGCGGCCCCTTATTTTTGTCTTCACCACAATCCAGCAAACAACCGCGGCCAACAACATCACCGCTGTGGCTGTTGCAAAGGACATCCACAAACTGTTTAGCACGGCGTTTCGAATGGAGTCAGAGCCCAAAATGTAGCGGTAGCCATCCAGGGTAATGCGCGACAAGGCTTCGATGGAAGGAGGGGCATAAAACTTTTGCAAGGATGACCACAAAAGCACCAAGAAGGGCAGGATCACAATGAGCAAGAAATAGGCAATGAAAATGGCCAAGGTCAAGTAACGCCACACACCCAAATCAATGGTGCGAGGGCGGAAACCTTTGCCTGTGACCGTGGCGTATTTGGTGCCCGTTGAGGAGATGCGGGACTGCACATAAATGCCACCCGTGGTAAGCAACAGCAAAATAACCGAGTAGCTGGCCGCCAAACCAATTTGGCTCGGGTACTGGTGAATGGCTTGGTAAATGGCTGAGGTAAAAACTTGAATGCCTGCAGGCAAACCTAACAATGCCGGCACCTCAAAAGAGGCAATGGTGTTGACAAACAATGTCAGCACCGTAGCCATGATGGCAGGGTAAGCCAACTTCAAGGTGATGCGGCGCAATGTGTTCAAGATGCTAGAGCCGCTCATGACGGCCGACTCTTCAAGCGAAGGGTCCATGGCTTTGAATGCCGAGGACATGAGCAAAAAAGCCATTGGCGAGCAATGCAAGGCGTCTACCCAAATCATTCCCCACATGGAGTAAATGTTGAAAGGCGGTGAATCAAGGCCAAAGATGGCCATCGCCCACGTGTTGAGCAAACCAATTTTGGGGCTGGCCAACATGATCCAAGAGATGGTGAACAAGATGCCTGGAATGATGAGCGGCACGATGGACAAAGCAAAAAACAAACGACGCAATGGGGTATTGGTTCGTTCGTTCATCCAAGCCAATGCCGTACCGATCACAAACGCCAACAAAGAAGTGCCCAGCGCAAATTGAACTGAGTTCCAGAAAATGGCCACAGTCTCTGGATTGGTGTACGCCGTGACGTAATTGCCCAAAGTGAAGGTGGAGGGGGAGCTGGCCGTTTCTGGTGTGTGAAAGCTCTGCCAAATCATGAAACAGAAAGGGACCAGGGCCAAAATGGCCACGATGGCCAAGCAGACGCCAATGACCAACCACTTGGCATCGAACGCCGACCCCAACTTGGGACTTGCAGTTTCTGCGACTGAGTTTTGCACGAATGAGTTCTCCAGAATTATTTCGATCAAAACAGCATCGTTTCACAACCATTTGACCGTTCTTTTATATGGAACTACAGTCCATATAAAGGCACAACTAGCATTAGGCTAGATTCAAATCAAAGTGTCAAGCAATGGGTGGGCGGGTTTACCCTATCAAGAGTTTTCCTCTGGCATTTTAAGAAGTCAACTCTTGCGGGGCACTTTTCAACTCCCTTCACGTGTTGCATCATTCTTTTATAAGGAACGATGTTCTTTTTAGCGGAAAATAGATATGATGTGCAAAATGCCGTCGTAGCCAAGGTCTGACGGGGCTTTTTAGAGACTTGTTCTGAATTAAACCCTGCCAGCAGGCTCACAAAGCCAGCTCATTTCTAAGCGATCCTTTGAAATTGAACCCTCAACATGACCACAGACACAACCTCTTCCAAAAGCTCACGCCTGTCTTCCGTGGCAGCAGCTGTGCGCGTGCTCAAATGTTTTTCTGAAGTGGAGCCCGAAATTGGCATCAGCAGTTTGGCCAAACGTTTGTCCTTGGCCAAAAGCACGGTACATCGTTTGGCAGTCACGCTCACGAGTGAAGGTCTTTTAGAGCAAAGCCCCGAAACAGGCCGCTACCGTTTGGGCATCAATTTGTTCGTCATGGGCGCTCTGGTCCGCCGTCGTTTGGATGTGTCCAACATGGCGCAGCCCTTTTTGAATGTGCTCCGAGAACGCACAGGTGAGACCATCCACTTGGCGGTCATGAATGAAACCAATATTTTGTACCTCTACAACCTCGAAAGTCGCCAAGCCATTCGCATGAAGAGCTACATCGGCACCATCAAACCAGCGTTCTGCACCTGCGAAGGTCGGGCCATCGTGGCTTTTGGTGGCCCTGATTTGATGAACAAGGTTTTAAGTGCACCCCTCGTGGCCCGCACCCCCGGCACCCAGACAGAACCCGCGCAACTGATGAAAATGTTTGCCGAAATTCGGACACACGGCTATGCCATCGATGACGAAGAGTCTGAGCAGGGCATGCGCGGCATTAGCGCGCCCCTGCGCGATATCACAGGACAAGTGGTCGCAGCCATTGGAATTGGCGGCCCCAGCCAGCGCCTGACACTTAAAAAGTTACGCGGCTTGGCGCCCGTTTTGCTCAGCACCGCTGAGGCCATATCAACTCAATTGGGCTATCGCGCTTAATTATTTATGTCTCAAGCCATTCACCTCATTCAATTGGCTGGATCCGATCAGTCCTTTCCTTGCGCAGACAACGACACCTTGCTGCGGGCAGCACTTCGAAGCGGCATTGCATTTCCCTACGAGTGCAATGTAGGTTCGTGCGGCAATTGCAAATTTGAATTGCTGGAAGGCGTGATGTCTTCCTTCTGGCCAGAAGCACCTGGACTGTCTGACAAAGATCGCGCTAGAAACAGAGGCCTTGGCTGCCAAAGCAAGCCCTCGGGCCCACTGCAGATCAAGCTTCGCACCAGCGAAAAATACGCGCCTCAGCATCGGCCTGTTCGCACCCTGGCAAGCTTCGTTTCGTCCAAATCAATCACACACGATTTGTCTGAATTCAAATTTGAAACCGCTGTACCTGTTGCATTTTTAAGTGGTCAGTACGCCCTGGTTCAAATGGCTGGCATTGCGGGCCCGCGTGCCTACTCCATGAGCAATGTGGGCTTGATCAACGGTCACCATCAAGCTGGTCATTGGATGGAATTCCAAGTTAGACGCGTCCCCGGCGGTCAAGGCAGTGCGCATTTGTTTGATCAATTGGCGCCCGGCGATCAAGTTGAAATAGATGGGCCATATGGCATGGCCTACCTCCGTGAAGATGTTGAGCGTGACATTTTGTGTGTGGCGGGTGGCTCTGGTTTAGCGCCCATGGTCTCCATTGCGAGAGGTGCATTCAACAGCCCCAAAATGAGTGCCAGAAAAATGCATTTCATTTATGGCGCTCGTACTTTGCAAGATGTTTGCGGCTTGGACATGTTGCAAACACTTCCCAACTGGTCTTCACGAGGCAATTACCAAGCAGTCATTTCTGGTGAGCCAGAGGAGACCCCTTTGCCCAACGGCTATTTGCGTGGTTTTGCGCACGATGCGGTGGCACAAACCTTTGGCGAAACTTTGCAGCACATGGAAATTTATTTTGCTGGCCCCGCATTGATGGGCCAATCCCTTTTGAAAACATTGATTGACCTGAAAGTGCCCATGGACCAAGTGCACTTTGATCAGTTTTATTGAACGATGAGCATGAGCAGCGAAGACATTAAAAACAAACACAGCGTACAAGACCATCAATACGGCGCTGACACCTATCACACCCACGATGGCGAGGCTGATCACGACCATGATCATGACTTTGCGGGTGACGATCCCTCACAAGAATCTTTGTGGCGCCAAGACAATGTGATTCTGCACAGTGTGGGCATTGATGTGGGTTCATCGGGCACACAGGTGGTCTTCTCACGCATCCACCTGCGGCGCATTGCCGAAGATTTGTCGAGCCGTTATGCGGTGGTTGAGCGCACAGCGCTTTACCAATCACCCATTTCGCTCACGCCTTATTTGAACGAAAGCCTGATGGACGCTCAAGCACTGGGTGTCATCATTGACAAAGCCTACCAAGATTCTGGCTTGCACCCCGACGAAATTGACGCAGGCGCAGTCATCTTGACAGGCGAAGCCCTGAGACGCGAGAACAGCGAATCGATTGCGGCCGTGTTGGCAGAGCAAGGCGGCGAGTTTGTGTGCGCCACTGCAGGCCACCACATGGAGGCCATGCTGGCGGTATACGGCTCTGGCGCAGCCAAACGCTCTTACGATGAAAAACATCGCATTTTGAACATCGACATTGGCGGTGGTACCACCAAGTTGGGCCTTGTTCAAAACGGCGAACTGGTGGCCACAGCCGCTGTGCACTTGGGTGGCCGGCTCATGGTGGTGAATGAAAAGAATCTGCTCACGCGCCTTGACCCTGCCGGGGCTTACTTGGCCAAACAAGCTGGCTTTGATTGGAAATTGGGCGACCAAGTATCTCGTCAAGATTTAGCCACAGTAGCGCAGTGGATGGCTGACGCCTTGGTGCGAGTGCTCACTCAAACGTTTTCACGCGAAGACTTGTCCAGTTTGTATTTAACCGACCCTGTGGATGATTGGGGCCCATTGGACGGCATCATGTTCTCGGGCGGTGTGGGTGAGTATGTCTACCGCCGCGAGATGCGTGACTTTGGCGATCTGGGCAAATTATTTGGTGAAGCAGTGCGCCAGCGGCTTGACCAAAATGCCGTGCCTGTGCCTTTGTTGCCTGCTGGTGAATGCATTCGGGCCACGGTCTTGGGTGCCTCCGAATACAGTGTGCAATTGAGTGGCAACACCACCTTCATTTCTGAGCCAGCTGCTTTGCTGCCGCGCAAGAACCTGCAAGTGATTCCTTTGAACCTTGAGCTCGAGGAAACCATAGAACCTGCAGCCATTGCAGAAGCTCTTAGCAAGTCATTCCGCAGGCACGATTTGGTAGAAGGCGCACAAGATGTGGCCATTTCGCTGCGTTGGTTAGGTGCTCCTTCGTTTACACGCTTGAACGCTCTGTCACAAGGTATCTTGAATGGCTTGCCCGAAACCTTGAAGCAGCAACGCCATTTGTACATCGTGACCGATGGCGACATTGCCCACAACTTAGGACATCTTTTCAAAGAAGACGAGCGCGTGAAGTGCGAAGTCTTGGTCATTGATGGCGTCACGCTGTGGGGCTTTGACTTTGTCGATCTTGGCCGCATTCGCATGCCATCCTGGACCGTGCCCGTCACCGTCAAATCGCTTGTCTTCAACGAAGACCCGCGCGCCCATGGCAAGTCTGATCCTGGTGAATGGCATGCCCATGAAGACGGCAAGATGCACCGGCACGATCACAAGAGGCCACACACGCATGGCCATGGTCATGAGCACGCCCATGAACACAGCCACGAGCATTCGCACGATCACGGTCACGTTCACGGTCATGACCATTCTCATGATCACACCCACGAGACTCAACACGCCCTCAATTTGGTCCATAAGGCCAAGCCATAGGGAAGGTTCGCCACTAAAAAGCGCAACCCCTGTGCTTTTTTTTCGCAAGCAAGTATGACAAATTAGAAGAAAATCACACCATGGATTTGAACACCACCTCACTGCTCGCTACGTCCGGTTTGCTGCTCGCTTTGGGCTTTCGGCATGGCCTTGACCCAGACCACATTGCAGTGGTTGATGGCATGACACGACTGCGCCACAACGGCAGCGCTTATTGGAAAGCACGCCTCACTGGCTTTCAATTCGCAGCCGGTCACAGCCTCACCATTTTGTTAGCCACTTTTGTGTTTTATCTGTATGGCGTTCAGTTGCCTGATTGGTTGGATGCCGTGGGTCTTTGGATCTCCACCTTTTTCTTGGTCTGGTTGGCTTACCGAAATTTCAAGTTTTGCTTTTCCGGCCACGAAACACATCACCACGCTGGCAGCCCTGTTCAACGCAAAATTCTGCAAGCCATGGGGCCCTTTGCGCACCCTATGGGTGTTGGTTTCGGATTTGCCATTTCATTTGACTCTTTGGCGCAAGCTGGCTTGATGGCGGCCAAGGGTCATGAGTTGGGTGGGTTTTTTGCTATCGTGGCCTTGGCAGCGAGTTTTGGTGCCGGCATGATTCTGGCCGACACCAGCAACGGCTTGCTCATGCATTGGTTGGTCAATCGAAGTCACCATTTGGCACATCAAGCCGGCCGCATCATGAGCGGCGTTGTAGCCACTTTGTCTCTGATGGTTGTTGCTGTGGGCCACAGCAGCCAGCACTTCACGCTACTGGAAGAAATTTGGGATGCCTGGGGTGGCTACATTGGTGTGGGTGTGACAGGCATTGCCTTGTTGGTTTACTTGGTCAGCGCCCGAATTTACAAATCAAAGAATCTCAACTGGCAGGTTGTAGATGCACATGGTGAACACCATCACCATGGTCGTGCCCCTTCGCTCCTTTTTCCAAAGTGACCGGCACAATTTGAACCGAACCGTGTCGCACGCCTGTTTGGGCCACAATGCGGTGCGCAAACTGCCTCACCTCTTTGGTTTTGCCACGTAAAAATGCCACTTCCAAGCAGTTGTCGTGGTCTAAGTGCAAGTGCATGCTCGACACCGTCAGGTCATGATGGTCATGTTGCAAGTTGGCAATGCGCTCTGCCATGGTGCGATCGTGGTGGTTGTACACATAACCCAAATGTGCAATGCAATGCTCGCTTTCGTTTTGCCGCAAAGTTTCTTGTGAGTGCCACCCGCGAATCAAATCTCGAATGGCCTCCGAGCGCGAGGCGTAGCCATTTTTATCGGCCAATTGGTCCAAAATGGCAGCCAATTCCGTTTCCAGTGAGATCGTGATGCGTTCCATGAATGTGCCTTGCAGAAATAGTCAGCGAATGGCAGGATGATACGCAGATCAAAAACACCTGTCTCATGAACGACCCTACCCCCGACAAACGCATTCCGGTCTATTTGCTCACAGGCTATTTAGGCAGTGGCAAAACCAGTCTGCTCAAATCGTGGCTGGCACAAGACGAATTTAAAGAAGCCGCACTTGTCATCAATGAGTTGGGGGAGGTGGGCTTTGACAACCAACTCTTGAGTGGTGCTACCGAAAGCAGCGCACTGGTGGCCAATGCTTGCGTGTGCTGCACGGGTTTGCCGGGCTTGGCCGAAGCGCTTGAAGACTTGTTTTGGGCGCGCCTAGAAAGGCGCATGCCTCGCTTTCCCAACTTGGTCATTGAAACCACTGGCCTTGCAGAACCTGGACCCGTGGCTGAGGCCTTGCGAAGCAGCGACTTGCTCAAAGAGCGCTATCGATTGGCGGGCGTCATCACATGCCTTAGCGCCAGCACGGCCGATGCAGTTCTCAAGCAACACGCCGAAGCACGCGCACAATTGGCGGGTGCAGACGTCTTGATCATCACCAAAACAGATTTGGTCAGTTCAGAGAATTTAGAAGCACTGCATTTGCGCGTGCAACATCAGTTGGCGCATTTAGAACTTGAAAAGCCACCCTCTTTGCTGACCTCTGCGCGGGCCGATTTGTCTGCAGAAGAATTAGTAAGCAGTTTGGAACATCGACGCACTTCAGGACATGAAGCAACCCACCCATCGGCTCAAGCATTTGCGCTGCAAACTGTCACAACGCCCTCGCACGCTTTGCACTTGCACACTCCGGGCGAACACTGTGCAATCTGCCAGCACGAACATGAACATGTTCATTCTGCACAGGCCTTGTGGTGGCCCATCGTTTCCAGCATTGCAAGCGAAGCTTTGCAAGCGCAGGTGAGTGAATTGCAAAACACATTGGGTGCAGCACTGCTGCGCTTAAAAGGTCGAGTTCAAACAGCAGAAGGTCGGTATGTGATTCAGTTGGCGCCTTTTGAAACACATGCAGAAGTCTGTGCCGATGAATTGGCTTGGACAGACACCACGCGCAGTGGTCTGACGGTGATCGTTAGCAGTCACTTGCCTGAGGCTTCAGCGAAATACCTTGTAGAACAAGGTATTTCAAGCCTGGATGGTGACGCCAAGACCTGATGATTTTCAGCTTTTATTTCCAAGGATCGATGGTCATGTGAATGGCGTCTTCTGCACCTTCGCCGACCAAAGAACGGATGGCGTATTCGGTTTGATCCAAACCAAACATGTGCGTGCTCATGGACTTCACGTTGTGACGGTTGCCCGCAATCAATTGCAGTGCCAACTCGACAGATTCGTAGCTGTGACCTCGCATGCCCTTGACGGTCAAGAACTTGGCAATGATCATGTCGCTGTCAAACTGCGGTACTTTTTGGCGCTTGATGCCGCCCAAAATCACGCGACCTTTTTTGCGTGCCAATTGAATGGCGCTGATCACGGAGCCGGGGCCACCGGATGCGCAGTCAATCACCAAGTCGGCCATTTGGCCGCCGGTGATTTCAGCCACCGACTCCAGCAAATCTTCATCGCCAATGGCCACGGTGTGGCTGGCACCCAAGTGCTTGGCCATGGCCAAACGTTTTTTGTCTGAAGGTGTGTTCAAGCCCGTCACAATGATTTTGTCGACGCCCGCTTCGCGCGCAGCCACCACACACGACAAACCTTGTTGGCCAGGGCCTTGAATCAACACGGTCTGGCCAGGTCCAGCGCCGCCATGAAGGTATGTCCACTCAATGCCATTCGACATCGGCAATGCCAAAGCCGCGTACTTGGGCTCAAGACCTGCAGGTACTTTGTGAAACACCGTGTTCATGTGCAGTTCTTGGTACTGGGCAAAACCACCCCACAAACCAGAGCCACGGCTTAAACCTGTGGCGCCATAACGAGGACCGCCCAAACGCCAATCGGTGGCATTGCACAAACGGAAATCGCCGCTGCGGCAAAAGTCACAGTGTCCACATGGCAGGTACTCTTCCAATGCCACCAGGTCGCCTTCTTTGACGCCCCATTTGGGACCTGCTATGGCGCCAACTTCTTGAACATAACCCACCGTCTCATGACCCAAAATGGCAGGGCCTTGAATTTTGGGGAAGTCTTGGAAGAACATCCAATCGCTGCCGCAGACGCCGGTGACCGCCACCTTCAACAAACCTGCATCCGGTTTGGGATCGGGCGTTTGAAAGCTTTGAATCTCGATGGTGCCGTTGGGCATGGCCACGGCGGCCTTGAATATGTGTCCCATGAATACCCTTTTTTAAACGCTAGCGTGTGGTTTGCCAGGTGCAGACTTGAAGTGCTCTTTGGCACCTTCTTTGTAATGCACATCGCGCTTGATTAACATGGCCACAGAGCGAACTTTTTGATGCTCAGGATCTAAACCTGGCAGTGCAAAATCAGGGTTCTCAGCCAAGGCGCGTGCCATTTTGATCAGACGTTGCCGCGCCATGATGATGCCGTTGTCGGTCGACACCAGATTTTCTTTGGTACGGTCTTGAATAGCACCCATGCTCTCTTGCAAAGAGGCGTCTTGCATGCCAATGCCCTCAATACCGCTGTACAACAAGCCTTCACGCTGGGCCTTGCGGTCCATCAAATAGTCGTTGTCCATGCGTTGCAATGGCACGTAGTCTTTGTCAACCTTCACGTGAATGCTGGCGCCGCCCTTCATGGCGTCGACCTCTGCTGTGGTCAGTGCACGTGTGGGGTGGTAATCAAAGCTCCAAGTCCAGCAGCTGTGGTCGTTGATTGGCACCCAGAAGTGGCCGTGAACAGGGTGATCACCGCGTGGGGGCACCATGGTGAAGCTGGGCATGACCCAGGGTGTGATGCGCCAATAGTACTGGTCATCTTCGGCATTGCGACGTGCGCCGACCAACAGACCACCCTCGGCTTCCACCACTTCAAACACGGGGCTCAAGTCGTTCAAGTTGTATTGATTGCCTTTGGCGCCCTTGAACAATGGATCGCGGCTGAGGGATGCACTGTGCAAGAAAGACACATGGCTCGAGTCGATGCCGCCTTCCAAAGCCTGCAACCAATTGCTGGCTTGCACACGCTTGGACATGTAGGAGTGCTCCACAGGCAAGGTGGCAAATTCCCACTCCGGCAACGCTGGCGTCTTGTCTGCAGGGCCCATATAAACCCAAATGACACCGCCGCGCTCCACCATGGGGTAGGACTTCAATTTGATGCGCTCGCAGTAGCCAGAGGTGGGCTCAGATGGCACTTCGGTGCAGTTGCCATTCACGTCGTATTTCCAACCGTGATAGGGGCAACGAATACCATTTTGTTCATTGCGGCCAAACCACAAAGACACGCCCCGGTGTGCACAAAACTCATCGATCAAACCCAACTTGCCCTCGGTATCGCGAAAGGCCAGCATTTTCTCTGACAGCAATTCCAAGCGAACGGGCTCGCAATCAGGGCCTGGCAACTGCTCGGACAACAGGGCTGGCAACCAATACCGACGGAACAGGTTGCCCATCGGGGTGCCCGGTCCGGTTTGGGTGACCAAGTCATTGAGTTCTTTTTTCAACATGCAAGTTTCTCCTCAGGTGCCTTCGCACGGGGTCCTAAAATAGTGGGTTTTTCTGTGTGAAATTTTCGCTGATTAAATCGTTCCGCATAAAAGAACATTGTTCTTTCATTAGAAACGAGGTTATCATCAGCGCCTTGTCATTGTCAACTGGAGATTCTCTATGTCGGGTGCGTGCCGTTTTCTCTCTTTGTGCAAAGCCGCAGAGGTTGCTGAAGGTAAAGCCATCAAGGTGGAAAAAGACGGCCTCACCTTGGCTGTCTTTAACATTGAAGGCGAATACTTCGTCACAGATGACACCTGCACACACGGCCCTGGCTCACTCTCAGAGGGCCCCATCGAGGGTGATGTGGTCGAATGCGACTTTCACAATGGCGCCTTCAACATCAAAACAGGTGCCGTTGTTGCTGCGCCCTGCATGATCCCACTCAAAACTTACAAAGCGCGCTTACAAGGCGATGAAATTGAAATTGAAGCCTGAGCTTCACGCGGCATCAGCTTGCATTTTCCTCACACCATCGTGAAAAAAAAGGCCCTTCAAAGGGCCTTTTTTGAAGCTCATTTGCCAAGTCTTTTTGGCATCAGTTTTCAGGCTTCACGATCTTGATCATGGGCGCCCATTGTTTCAGTTCTTCGCCCACGTATTGCGTGAATTTGGCAGAGTCCCAATCGAAGGTTTCCATAGATTGTTTCGCAAGCGTGTCTTTGGCAATCTGGCTTTGCATGATCTTGCGAGTTTCTTTGTTCAATTTATCAACCACGGCGGGTGACATGCCTGGCGGGCCTGACAAAGAGAACCATGTCAGCGCCACCAATTTGGGATAGCCCTGCTCAGCGAAGGTGGGCACGTTGGGAAACTCGGGCATGCGCTTAGAGGAAGTGATGGCCAAGGCCCTTAGCTTGCCAGCTTGAATTTGGGCACTGGCCGTGGAAAGTGTAGTGAACAAAGCAGGAATGTGACCCGCAATGGTGTCGGCCACAGCAGGGCTTCCACCTTTGTAAGCCACATGCTGCATTTCAGTTTTGGCCATGACTTCAAAAGCCTCACCAATCAAGTAGCCATGGGTACCCTTGCCGGGTGAACCCCAGCTGACTGGATGGGCCTTGGCATAAGCAATGAAGCTTTTTAAATCGGTGACCGGCAATTGCGCATTGACAGCCAACACAATGGGCGGGCCACCCAACATGGCAATGTGCGTGAAATCTTTGAGAGGGTCATAGACCTTTGGATTTTCTGAAGGGCCAATCACATGCGAAGCGACACCCGAGATGACCAAGTTATAGCCATCAGGCGCAGATTTGGAGACTTGTTGCGAGCCAATCATGCCGCCCGCACCGCCTTTGTTTTCAATCACGAAGGGCTGCTTCAAAGCTTCCGACAAGCCCACTGAAATAAGTCGACCCAGCGTGTCTGAACTGCCACCGGCAGCGTAGGGCACAACGATCTTCACTGCGCGTTGAGGCCAAGCTGTGTCCTGGGCCATGACCATGCTTGCGCCAAAGCAGGCGATCAAACTGGCGCTCACAAGCAACAGTTTCTGAGCACTGGTATCAAAATTTCTAGGCATCATTCCGTGAATCAAAGAAAAGCGTTTCAAGTTCAAATCCTTCAAGCAAATTAATCAGTCATTTTCGGTTGACTTTCGGTGAAACGGGCCAGACTGTCAAGCATAGAGAACCGGTGTTCCTCATGAGAGAACGGGCAATTCTCACAGGCTCTGGGCCGTTCAGACCGTCGAATCTTTCAAGCTTTCACCCAGCCTGTTGAAAGCATTTTCTCTGACACTGGTTTGGTCAAAAAGATGGTGGTCAAAATTCTGGTCAAGTGAAAGGCCGTGACGATGGGCGCACCCAAACCAAAGGCCTTGGACAAAATGCCCATCTCGGTCATGCCACCCGGTGCCATCGACAAAAAGGCGGTCATCACGGCCACATCGGCACCCCTCGCGATCAACCAAGCCGCCGCCATGCACACCGCCAAAATACCCAAAGTCACAAGCGCTACCGAGGCCAATGTGCGAGGCGCACGCATGAAAAAAGCACGGTTGATGTGCTGCCCTAAACCCCAACCGATGACCACTTGGGCGGCAATCAATCCCAGGTCGGGCAAGCGCCCAACAACGTCATGGTTGGCACAAATGGCTGCGATCAGCAAGGCCCCCAAGACCCAAGGATTGGGCATTTTGAGTTTTTGGAAGCCCCAGCCTGTGACCGTGGCTGTTGCCAACAAGCCAACCGTCAGGGGCCAACTCAGAACGCCAATTCCGGGTGTGGGCATGATGGGCGTCGCGCCACTGGCCCACGCAATGTAAGAGGCTGTTGAAGTCACCATCATGATGCGCACCGCGTGCGCGGAAGCCACCACGGCACCGTCAGCGCCTGCGCGTTGGGCCTGCACCGACATTTCTGAGGAAGCCCCTAAAGCCACCGAATAGATGGCCGTTGCACCATCGACTTTGGCCAGTTTTTGAAGGACGCGCGCAGACACGACCGACATGAAGATGCCCACGAAAGCCCCAAACACCATCCAAGGCGCCAAGCCACCAATCAATTGCAAAACCGCTGGCGTGAAGTACAAACCAATCGAGGCGCCAATGTAGATTTGCGCTGACTTGCGCGCCAGCACAGGCTGCTTATGCACTTTGTTGGCCATGCTCACGCAAGCCACGGCCACCATCGGGCCGAGCACCCAAGGCAGAGGCACATGCCAATGAAATGCAACCCAGCCGCCAAACAGGGCAACGGCAATGGTTAAAGCCAGTCTTGCCAAACGATCAACATCCATCGGCATCACGAGCCCAAGTAAGTGCCGCCATTGACGTGCATCACTTGACCTGTGACAAAACGGGCTTGATCGCTTGCCAAAAAGCTGACCATGTTTGCCACCTCGTCAGCGGTCCCGCGCCTCTCCATCAATGGCTGGTGTTTGGCGTGATGGTTAGGCTGTGCAGAGGTGGAAGGGCTGTTGCGTTGTGTTGAAATCATGCCGGGCGAGACACAATTGACGGTAATGGCCGGCGCCAAATCATGCGCCAAAGCGCGGGTCAAGCCCACCAAGCCCGATTTGGCGGTGACCACATGCGGCCGGTTCATGGCGCCCGTGTGCCCCGTTAAACCACCGATGTTGATCACCGCACCCATGGGCGACTGGCGCAGCAGGGGCAGCGCAGCTTGGCTGCAATAAAAAGCACCATCGAGTACAACGGCCAACGTATTGCGCCAATCTTCGACAGACACCTGATCGATCGGAGCCTCGCGGCGAATGGCCGCGTTGTTCACCAGCACATCCAAGCGCCCCCAAGTTGATTGAATCAGGTCCATCATGCCTTGCACGCTGTGCCTGTCGGTCACATCGGCCACACACAACAAAGAGGGCGTACCAAGCGCCAACAGTTCGTCCACCACCGCTTGGCCTTCGCTGACGGAGGCACGCACATTGATGGCCAAGGCAAAGCCTTGTTTTGCCAATGTGTGCGCAATGGCACGGCCAATATTGCGGCCAGCGCCCGTGACCAAAGCCACCTTTTGATCAGGCGTGAGAGGGGTCATCATTCAGTACCAAGTGAGTTGAGAAAGGCTGTCAGAAAAATTTTGCCAGTTGCATGAATTACTTCACGGCCAGGCTGGTCAAAGACACAGCACTGGCTTTAAACAAGCCGTTCACTTGCGACAAAATGGCGTCTGTTTGCGCCGCATCCAGTCCACCAAATTTGCAATTGGCTCTGAACTTTTGCAAGAGGTCGGCATCCGACATGGGATGGTCCACGCCACCTTTGAAAAAGCCTTGACGCTGCTCGAACACTTTTCCGTTTTTCAAATACAAGCGAACATGGCCCGTGAATTGTTTGGGGTACGGGTTGTTGGGATCGACGCTGTAACTCACCTTGGCAGCCAGAGCGCGAATGTCTGCGCCTTGAACCACAGCTTCGGTGTAAGCCTCTAAACCTGCATCGTCCAGCATCAGGCCGGCGGCTATGGCATAGGGAATACTGAACTTGGCCGCATACGCATTGGGCGGTGAATGCTTCAACGACAAAGGCTCCCACAAGCGATGCACAATGCCTTCTGCGGTGTCGCACTCAATGCGTTCAATCTCTGACAAAGCCACACCTTGCGTTGTCAATTCTTGACGAATCAAGCGCGCACAATCAATGAACGGATGGGCCATGGTGCCGCATGCATAGGGCTTGAAAGCAATGGTGGTCCAAATCCAAGTTTCGCCAAAATCTTTCATCATGGCTTCAAAGTTACCATCGGTGGTGTTGGCAAAGCCATGGAACAAACCATGATGGCCTTCAAACACGGTGGCGGGACCTTTGAAGCCTGCTAGCGCCATGCGCACCGCACGATAAGCCGACTGTGCAGCCCAGCCTGGATGCATGCGCTTGGTCCAAGAACCATCCGCCAAATATTCGATGATGCCGCCAGCCATGCTGCCTGCAATGCCAAAGGCATTCACCAATTGTTCTTCGCTCAAGTGGAGTGCGGCCCCCAAGCCTGCAACCCCGCCCATCACTCCAAAAATAGCCGTTGGGTGAAAGCCTGCTTTGTGCACACGCGTAGGGGCCACGGCGCACAAGCGGCACATGACTTCCACACCAATGGCCACGCCGCGCAGCAACTGCTCGCCTGACAAGGCGTGGCGCTCGGCCGCTGCCAACAATGCCGGCACAATGACCACACCGGCGTGCACAGGGCCGCCTTCATAGGTGTCGTCAAAGTCTTCGCCGTGCGCGGCAATGCCGTTGACAAATGCCGCGCCTTCAACGCCGCACTTTTGCTCGAAACCAAACACCGTGCAGTGACCGTCTTGCTCAAACGAGCTCAGTGCTGCTTGAACATAAAACTCGTGACGCGCAGCAATGCAAATGCCTGCCACGTCCATGATCAAACGTTGGCCCACGTGCTGGCCAAGTGTTTCCTTTTCAGGGCGCGCGTTGACAATGCCCTTGGCGAGTTGTGCCGCAATCGTCAGAGATGGGACTGAATTGGGTGAGCTGCTCATGAAACTGACTTTCTGCGATCTGCAATTTCTTTCCACAAGGTGTAAGCCGACAATATGGCGGCAAGGCCCAATAAGATTGCAGACACTGTATCGGTGACAAAAATACTGTGGTCGCCTCCAGAGATGAGCAAGCTTCTGCGGTAATTAGACTCCACCATGTAGCCTAAAACCATGCCCAAAACCAGCGGCAGTACGGGCAAATTCACCAAGCGCATGCCGTAGCCTAAAAATCCGATGAGCAACACCAAACCGCAATCAAACATGCTTTGGTGAATGGCATAAACACCCGCCATCACCAAGGCCAAAATGAAGGCAATCAGGTAGGGCTTCGGGCGATTCACAAGCCACATGCAAGGCGACAAGATGACCAAGCCAATCAGCAGCATGGCAATGTTGGCGATGAACAAACCACCATACAAACCGTAGACCACTTCAGGTGCTTTTTGAAACAGCATGGGGCCGGGCTGCAGGCCATGAATTAAAAAACCACCCAACAAAATGGCGGCCGAATTAGAACCCGGTATGCCCAAACTCAACAGGGGGACCAAGGCTGTTGCTGTGACCACATTGTTGGCAGACTCGGGCGCAGCCACGCCTTCAGGGGAGCCTTTGCCAAATTCTTCTGGGTGTTTGGACCAGCGCTTGGCTTCTGTGTAAGCCATGAAGGCGGCTACCGTGCCACCGGCACCAGGTGTCACACCTTCAACCGTGCCGATCACTGCACCAATTGCTTGTGGCTTGAAAAGGCGCTTGCTCATGGCCCAGTTGGGCAACTTCAAACGAGTCGACGACGAACCACCCCGGGCCCATGGTGGCTCACCAATTTGAACCAGCATTTCTGTCACGGCAAACAAACCCACCATCACCAAGATGGGTTTGACACCATCCAGTAAATCTTCAGAACCCAAGGTAAAGCGCTGCACACCAGAGACGGGGTCGCTGCCAATGAAAGCAATCATCAAACCCATGCATGCGGCAATCAAACCCCTCAGCAAAGAGCCACCCGACAAACCGGCAATGACAGACAGTCCTAAGATGCCCAATGAAAAATAGGCCGCTGGCGTGAATGCCAAGGCCACTTGTGCCAAGCTTTCAGTACACAAAACCAATACCAGCAGGCCAAACAAGCCGCCATACAGGCCAGACATCAGGGAGATGCCCAAAGCCTCACCCGCCAGTCCTCGCTTGGCCATTTCGTTGCCATCGATGACGGTTGCAGAAGCTGAATTGGTGCCAGGCGTGCGAATCAAAATAGCAGGAATGGAGCCCCCATATTCAGCGCCAACGTACACACTGGCCAGCAACACCAGGGCATTGGTGGCCTCCATGCCAACCGTAAAAGGCAACAACAAAGCCATGGCAATAGAGGGCGAAATACCTGGCAATGCGCCGCCAAAAATTCCCCACAAAACACCCGCAAACGCCGACAAAATGACCCAGCCCGAAGACAGGTTAGAAAGTGCCAATAAAAAGCTGTCCATGTTTATTTTCCAATCCACTGTGACCACATACCTGTTGGCAAGTGAATTTCCAAGGCGAAGTCAAACGACAGCCACAACATGGGCCCCGTTATCAAGGCACACATCAGCAATGTTTTGACATCTCGAGCCCCTGCGTAATAAGCGACGGCCGCCACAAACAAGCCAATGCTCACGACAAACCCAAACACTGAAACGATGGCCACAAAAGCAGCCAAGATGGCCAGCAAGCCAACCGCTTTCAAATGCGGGTGATCGCTGCCGCCTGGCTCGGTTTCTTCTTCGCTCGCTTCGGCCTTTTGCTTTGTCTTCAACCAAGATTTCAGAAACAGACAAATTGAAGCCGCCAACATCAAATACCCGATGGCGGTAGGTACGCCTGCAACACCCACTGCATCGGCCAACAAACTGTCTTCAATTTGACTGGCCTGATACACATACATTGAGGAGACCGCAATGCCCAAGACGCCGGTCAAACGATCTGCATGTTGAGTGATCATTTAATCAGGCCCATCTCTTTAAAATCAGCGGCAGTTTCTTGCGCGACCTCTTGAATGAATTTGCGCGCAGCCTCGCGGCCCAAAAGCATCGGCGTCAAATGATCTTTTTGATATTCCGCTTTGTAAGCAGGCAACTCGAGCACTTTTCGAGCAGCATCTTCCCAAGCTTTGGCAATGTTGTCAGGCACACCCTTCGGACTAGCCAAGCCCCTGAATTTGCGAATCACAACGTCATACCCTTGCTCTTTGGCTGTGGGCAATTGTGGCAGGCCTGCCAAGCGTTTGTCTGAAAGCGTAGCGAGCAGGCGAACTTTGCCCGCCTCTAATTGACCTTGCAATTCTTGAATTTCGCCAATGCCAATGTCATAGGTGCCATTCAGCACGCCAATCATTTGATCGCCACCCCCTTCATGACTCACGATGGGCACTTTGACACCTGCAGCGCGCGCTAATTTTTCCATGCCAATGCGCTCTAAGGAGGCAGGGTTAGATGCGCCCCAACGAGATTTACCAGGATTGGCTTTGGCGTGCGCCATCACATCTTGCAGGGTTTTGAAGGGAGAGTCTGCACGCGTGAAAATAACTTCTGGATCAATGAAAACAATCAACATAGGGTCTAAGCCGTCATAGCCAACAGATGGCTTTGAAAGCAAGGTCGTTTGAATGTAAGTAGGCGTTGTGCCATAAAACATCGAACCATCGGTTGGACCCTTGGCGACATGCGCCACTGCTTTAGCGCCACTGCCACCTCGAATGTTTTCAACTGCCATGTTGGTCTTCATGATGGGCGAAATGTATTTGGCCATTTCGCGCAAGAAAACGTCCGTGCCACCACCTGGACTCGAATGAGTGACCAAAGTCACACGGTTCACGGGATAGGCTGCCGAGTTGCCAGATTGCGCAAACGCGTGGGTCGTGGCAATGCATGCCAAACCAAGTGCCAATGTGGTTTTTAAAAAAACAGTGCGGTTCATTGAGATCTACCTTGTTCGAAAAAGTCCCCTTGTCATTTGCAACGGGACGGGGCTAAAGACACTTACTTTGTCAAACTCTGAAGCAGTTCTTTCAAGTTGGGTTGCGTTGCCAAATTCATGCACAAACTCCAGGCTGCTTCCGTTTTCGCAGCGCCCAAAATAGGTGTGCTTTGATCGACAAACTTGGCTTTGAGTTGCTCATTGCTCATGGGTTTTTCCAAACTGCCGATGGCGCGCTCAATGAAGATATGGTGTTTTTGGCCATCGGTGGTTTCAAGTGTCACATCGACCGAAGCTTCGTAAATGCTGCGGTCCACAATCAATTCAACCTTGTCGCGAACGCCAATGACCAAAGGTGAGCGCACCACGTCGTCAGCGTACTCATGCTCACCAGCGCGGCCATAAATGAGGGCCACTGCACATGAATGGAACACGCTGAATTTGGCCAGCAAACCGTCGGTCGGTGTTTTCTTGCCGGTGAGTTCTTGCACCAAAGGGTGCGCTTTCAAAGTCACCTTGGCCACTTGCTCAGGCTTCAAATTGTGCTTCTCGCGCAATTGCACGCAAGCATCGATGGCGGGGTGAATCACAATGCCACATGCAAAAGGCTTGTAGGTGTTGAGCTCAATTTCCCAAGTCTTGCCTAAGTTCTCTGTAACTTCTTTCCAATCGGTTTTATCGGAAAACACTTGCATCAAACCTCTTGGGGCTTCCAAGGCGCGGGCCGAAGCCGTGTAACCATGCTTGGCCATCAAGGCAGACATCAAGCCCACCTTGGCAGCACCACCGGGATGGAAAGGCTTGGTCATGGTGCCAAACTGTTCGCGCAAACCAACGGGCTGTGAAGCCGCAATGCCCAAAGCCATTTGCGTTTGCTTGGCATTCAAACCCAAGAGGCGAGAGCATGCTGCAGCACTGCCCAACATGCCCGTTGAGCCGGTAATGTGCCAACCGCGGTCATAGTGGTTGGGATACACAGCGTTGCCAACACGGCATGACACTTCCACGCCCAGGACCAAGGCGTCGATGAGTTGACGACCTGTGGCACCCAAATGCTCTCCCAATGCCAAAATGGCAGAAGCCACTGGACCAGCAGGATGAATGATGGTTTTTAAATGTGTGTCATCAAAATCAAAGGTGTGTGAGCTGATGCCATTGAGCAGGGCCGCATTGGCCATGTCGACGCGGTCGCTGCGGCCCAACACAGAAGCTTGCGCTGATGGGGCCAGCTCTTTGACGGCACCCAATGCGGCTTCAATGGTTTCATGGGTGCTGGGGCCCACGGCACAGCCGGCCCAATTGGCAAAGGTGCGGTGCGCTTGCGCTTCGACGGCATCTGACCAGCCTTTAGAGGGATGGTTGGCGACAAATTCAGCCAAAAGTTGGGTGATGGCAGGCGCATTGGCGTCGGCAACGACAGTGGTATTTCGTGCGGTCATAGGAAATCAGGGCTTGAAGCCACTTATTTAGTCAAAAGAAGGGCAGATCATAGGGGAATCGCGGGATTTTCTAGCGTTCGCTCACAAGCCGCCCCCCCAAAAACCGAACAAACCACTGCGAATGGCTTGAGATTTCCTCACAATCAAGGCTTGTCTTGCTTGGCAAGTCTCAGACGCCATTGATAACCAGGCCCATTGACCCATGTCAGCCACGGGAAAAGCCACTCGGTTTAGACTCGGGGTATCTTAGTTCGATGGCATCCAAGCAGGGTCTTTGCGCCCTGAGTTCTTCGCCTTATTTATGACTACCAACGCCACACCTGACAATTTGCAACCGATTCCTCCAGATCAGGACATGCCTCATCGCAAAATCATTCGCGAGTGGTTAAAGCCTTTGTCTGACCGTTCGACCCTGCGCGCGTTTGTTCTCTTGGTGCTTGACACCGCTTTGTTCATGGGTCTGGTGGCGGGTACGGTGATGGTCGAATCTGTGTGGCTCAAACTGTTGTGCGGCATGGCGGCTGGCTTCGTCATTGGCCGTTTGTTCATCATTGGCCATGACGCCTGCCACCAAAGCCTCACGCCACACCGTGAACTGAACAAATGGATTGGGCGTTACGCCTTCCTGTACTCGCTCACACCTTTTAGCCTGTGGGATACGGGCCACAATGTGGTGCACCATGGCTACACCAATTTGAAAGGTGTTGACTTTGTCTGGACGCCGCTCACGGCTGAGGAATTTGCGGCTCTCGGCCCTTTTGGCCGCTTGATGCAATACCTTTACCGCAGTGGTTGGGCGCCAGGTTTGTATTACTTGGTTGAGATTTGGTGGAAGCGCGAGTTTTTCCCTAATAAAACACACATGCCAACTCGACGCCCTATCTTTGTCAAAGACAGCATGTTGGTCACCGTGTTTGGCCTCGTTTGGATTGGCCTCATGGTCTACGCTGCAGGCGCTACAGGTCAATCTGTCTGGTTGACATTGCTCATGGGCGTGCTGGTACCTTTTTTATTCTGGAACACCATGATTGGCTTTGTAGTGTATGTTCACCACACCCATGTTCGGGTATCTTGGCACAACGACAAATCAGCTTGGACCAAAGCCCAGCCCTTTGTGTCAACCACCGTGCACCTCACTTTTCCCATGAAAATTGGCAACATGGTGCATCACATCATGGAACACACTGCCCACCATGTCGACATGAGTATTCCCTTGTACCGCTTGAAACAAGCTCAAGCCAAGTTAGAAGAAATGCTGCCTGGCCGCATCATCGTTCAGCCCTTTTCTTGGGGCTGGTATTTCAAAACCGCCAAGGCTTGCAAGCTGTATGACTTCACCCGCGAATGTTGGACCGATTTCCAAGGTCGCATGACCAGCCCCGTGCGCGGCAACTTACCTGCAAAGTCTTAAAGCCATTTGACTTGACCTGATGGTCAATGCCGATCCAGAAAAGCGCTTCTCACGAAGCGCTTTTTTCATTGCGCTCTGCGCGACAAAATTTCAAAAGCTGGCAAGGTTTTGCCTTCTAAGATTTCTAAAAAAGCACCCCCACCGGTGGAGATATAACCTACTTGTTTTTCAATGCCGTACTTGGCAATAGCGGCCAAGGTGTCACCACCGCCGGCAATGCTGAAGGCTTTGGATTCGGCAATCGCTTGAGCAATCACACGCGTGCCATTTTCAAATGCAGCAAACTCAAACACGCCCACAGGACCATTCCACACGATGGTCCCGGCCGCTTTGAGTTGCGCCGCCAATTGAGCTGCAGTCTCTGGGCCAATGTCCAAAATCAAATCGTCATCGGCCACTTCGGTCGCTTTTTTCACGGTGGCCACTGCGTCTGCTGAAAAAGTTTTGGCAGTGACCACATCGGTGGGAATGGGCACTTCGGCACCGCGTGCTTTCATGATACCGATGACGGCACGGGCCTCGTCGACCAAATCGACTTCGGCCAAGCTTTTGCCGATTTTCAAGCCAGCTGCCAACATGAAGGTATTGGCAATTCCGCCACCCACAATCAATTGATCTACTTTGTCAGCCAAGCTCTTCAAAATGGTGAGCTTGGTAGACACTTTGCTGCCGGCCACAATGGCGGCCAAAGGTCGAGCCGGTTGCGCCAGTGCTTTGGTAATGGCATCCATTTCTGCTGCCAACAACGGACCGGCACAAGCCACTTTGGCATATTCGGCAATGCCATAGGTCGTGCCCTCAGCACGGTGTGCCGTACCGAAAGCATCGTTCACGTAGATATCGCAGAGTGCTGCCATTTTTTGAGCTAGCTCTGGGTTGTTCTTTTTTTCTCCCTTGTTGACGCGACAATTTTCAAGCAACACGACTTGACCTGCGGACACATCGATGCCGTCAACCCAATTGGCTTTCAATGCAACATCTCGACCTAACAATTCGGCCAGTCGCTTGGCCACTGGCGCCAACGAGTCTTCGGCCTTCAATTCACCTTCTGTCGGGCGTCCCAAATGACTTGTCACCATGACAGCAGCGCCGCCATCTAGCGCCATTTGAATGCAGGGCACAGAGGCCCGAATGCGTGTATCTTCGGTGATATCGCCTGCATCGTTTTGCGGCACATTCAAATCTGCGCGAATGAAAACACGCTGACCTTTGACTTTGCCTTGCTGGCACAAATCTGAAAAACGAATGACGTTCATGAAAGCTTTCTTGAATGACGAAAAAGATCCAAATCCTCATCGAGGCTGCTTGGAAATTAAAAGAATTTTAGACCCGCAAACTTGCGCAAACTTACCTGCGCAAGAGACACTTACCAACCCAACAGCAGATGCAATGGCAAATAGGCCAACATGCCCGCCACAATGGTCAGCAGCACATCGCGGCGCCAAAAGTAAACGGCTGCACCCACAGCAGCGCCCATCCACCTGGCATCCATCCAGGTCTGCAAAAACTGTCCTTGTTGCATCAAGACTTCGGGCAAGACCACAGCGGCCATGGCCGCAATCGGTGCGTATTGCAAGCCGCGCTGAGCCCAATCGGGCAAGGCCCACTCTTCGCTAGAAAAGAAAAAGAAACTGCGGGTGAGAACGGTGATGCCCGTCAAACCCGCAATCACGGCCAAGGTCCAAAAATCGGTGCCTTCGAAAAAGCTCATGCCGTTTGTCTCTCACGCATTTTTTGAAAACGCTCTAGGCTCATGCTTAAGACAACGGCCACACCAATGGCAATGACGATGTTGAGTTTCAAGGGCAAGTGGTAGGCTGCAATGGCGGTGACAGCGGCCACACCTGCTGCAAAAATTCGCATGCGCGTGCTGGCCAGGGAGCACAAGATGCCCACCAAACACAAAGTGCCAGCAAAACCCAGGCCCCAAGAAGTAGGAATGGCTTTGGCCAAAAATATACCAAAGAAACTGGCCACGATCCAACTTCCCCAGACAACCAAGGTGTTACCTGCAAGAGACGCAGCTTGCGTCAATTGATCTTCAGGGGCCTCACTTGGATTTGGAAATCGCCGTGTGAACATCACATAGCTGAGATCGGCCGTGAGATAGCCGTGCAGCATTCTTTCAAGACGCGGCAAATGCATGAGGTATTGGCGTAGATGCAAACTGAAGACCATGAAGCGCAAGTTCACACAAAAGCCTGTGGCCAAGATGATCCAAGCTGGCGCACCTGCAGCGATCAAAGGCAATGCAGCTAACTGAGAACTGCCGGCATACACAAACAGCGTCATGGCAATGGACTCCACCACACTCAAGCCCGAATTCACCATGGCCACGCCCGTCATCAAGCCCCATGCGGCCACGCCTGGCGCTTGCGGTGCCAAATCACGCACGGCCTCCATGAAGGCGGGGTGACGGTAATTTTCAGCTTTGAAAAACATCGCCCACCTGAGCCTTGAAGCCGCGCACAAAATCTGCTGCTGATTGGCGTTTGCCGCCCGCTCTTTGCAGTTGCGTCAGACATAAAACGTCTTCACCGCAAGCGACTCGCAGGCCATCTTCGCGCAGGCTCAGCAAAGTGCCCGGTGTGGTGGTCCGAAAAGCTTCAAGCGCTAAGGGCTCAACATGTGCCTGCCAAACCTTGACCACTTCGTCGCCCCATTGCAGAGTCATGCCAGGAAACGGGTCAAACGCCCGCACGCGTTGCGCCAACACTTGCGCCGCTTGTTGCCAATCGATGGCCGCTTCTGCTTTTTCAATTTTGTGGGCGTAAGTCACACCTTCAAGAGCTTGCTTAACCGGTTTGAATTGGCCCACTTGCGAGAGCGCTTTCACTATCATGCGCGCGCCAATTTCTGCCAACTTGTCGTGCAAGCTGGCTGTGGTCTCTTGTGCGGTGATAGGGCATGTTTCTTCTAGCAACATGTCACCCGTATCGAGTCCTGCATCCATCTGCATGATGGTCACACCCGTTTCAGCATCACCCGCTTCTATGGCGCGGTGAATGGGTGCAGCGCCACGCCACCTGGGCAACAATGAAGCATGAATGTTCAAGCAACCATATCGGGGCGCATCAAGCACCCACTGCGGCAAGATCAAGCCATAGGCCGCCACCACCATGACGTCGGCTTGCGCATTTGAAATAAAGTCTTTGGCTGCTTGGGCTTCTTCTGGGTATTTGCCATCCAATTTCAGGCTGTGTGGCTGCACAACCGCCAACCCTTTTGACAAAGCAAATTGCTTCACGGCAGAGGCCTGAAGTTTCATCCCTCTGCCTGCCTGCCGGTCGGGCTGTGTCAATACCCCCACGATGTCATGGCCAGCCTCATGCAGTGCGGCCAATGCGCTGCGGGCAAATTCGGGCGTGCCCGCAAATATCACGCGCATACAAATTCTTTCAATGAAGGTTTAAGCGGCTTCTTTTTGGGCTTTGAGCATTTTGGTCTTAATGCGGTTGCGCTTTAAAGGCGACAAATATTCCACAAAAACCTTGCCCATCAAATGATCCAGTTCGTGCTGTACGCAAACTGCCATGAGGCCCTTCGCTTCAAGCTCACGTACTTGTCCATGTTCATCGGCGGCTTGCACCCTTACGGCAACGGCGCGCTCAACCCCATCGTAAATGCCTGGTACCGACAAGCAACCCTCTTCCCCTTTCACCCGCTCTTCGCTGTACCAAGTGATTTCTGGGTTGATTAAGACGATGGCTTGGTTGCGCTCTTCAGATGTGTCCATCACCACCAAACGCTGGTGCACATTCACTTGGGTAGCAGCCAAGCCCACACCTTCTGCCTTGTACATGGTTTCCAACATGTCGGCGACAAGCTGACGCAACTTGTCATCAAACTCGGTCACGGGGACGGCGACCTTGTGAAGGCGGGGATCGGGATAGCAAAGAATGTTTAAAAGTGACATGGTGTTTTATTCAGCAATACCTCTATTTTCTCTAATTTGAAGAAGCCTTGCCCAAGTCACGAATCGTACCCAAAATCGGCCTCCCCACAGCTGCTGGGCATTGTTAAGGAAAAAAATGATTTCGTCTCCAGAAAACCTCCAAGCTTGGCTGCGTTTGAGTCTCACGCCAGGTGTGGGCAACATCACTGCCCGCGCATTGCTTCAAGAGTTCGGACAGCCCGAGGCCATCTTTGAGAGAAGCGCCGCCGAACTGCAAGCACTTGTCAGCAAAGCCATCAGCCAGCAACTTCGTGTCATTCCTGTCGGTTTAGAAAAAGCTTTTGAGACCACTTGGCAGTGGTTGCACAACCAGGTTCAAATAGGAACTTCTCAAATTGCGAACGCCCGCGTCCTCACCTTGGCAGACGCCGAATATCCCAGCAGCCTCTTTCTCACTCCCGACCCACCTTTGCTGCTGTATGTTCTAGGGCAAACACAGCACTTGCATTTGCTCAGCCCCCCCCCTGACAAAGCGCCACGCGCACTGGCGGTGGTCGGTAGCCGCAATCCCACGCCACAAGGCAGATTGAACGCTCACGACTTTGCTGTTCACCTCTCACAAGCTGGCCTCACGGTGGTTTCTGGCTTGGCTCTGGGAATTGACACCGCAGCGCATCAAGGCGCGTTGAAAGGTGGCAATGCCCACCATCCCTTGCACACGGTGGCGGTTGTGGGCACAGGTTTAGACCGCGTGTATCCGCATCAAAATCATGCGCTGGCCTTGGCCATTGCGGCAAACGGTTTGTTAATCAGCGAATATCCGCTCAACACGCCACCCATTACGTCAAATTTTCCAAAACGCAATCGCCTCATCGCCGGCCTGTCTCAGGGCTGCTTGGTGGTAGAAGCTGCCACACGATCCGGTTCATTGATTACTGCTAAACAAGCCTTGGACTTGGGCAAAGAGGTGTTCGCCATACCGGGCTCCATTCACACCACGGTGTCCAAGGGTTGCCATGAACTCATCAAACAAGGCGCCAAATTGGTCGACTGCGCTCAAGATATTTTGGAAGAGTTGAAAGACTTGCCCCATAGAGAGTGGCATGACGCACCAAGATTGCCCTCACAGCTCAATGACACAGCTTCAACCGCAGAGGCCTTGCTTCAAGTGTCACAAGACCACAAGCTAACTTTGAAACTGCAAGAACATTTGGGCCAAGACCCTGTGGGCTTGGATGAGCTGCAAATGCGAAGCGGCTTGAGTGCATCGCAATTACAAGCTGAATTGTTTCAAATGGAATTGAACGGTGCCTTGGGCCGCCTACCTGGTGGCCTTTACCAAAAACTCAACCCACATCGATGAAGTTCTCTAAACCACTGCGCCCGAGTTAGGGTCATCAGGGTCTTCGTCTTTTTTCGGTGCAGCTTTGATCAAGTCTTCACGCCGAATGCCCAACCACATGGCAATGGCAGCCGCCACAAACACAGAAGAGTAAATGCCGAACAAAATACCGATGGTGAGGGCCATGGCGAAGTAGTGAAGTGTTTCACCACCAAACAGCAACATGGAGAGCACCATGATTTGCGTGGAGCCGTGCGTGATGATGGTTCGGCTGATGGTGGACGTGATGGCGTTGTCAATGATCTCAATCGTGCTCATCTTGCGATAACGTCGGAAGTTCTCGCGAATTCGGTCAAAAATCACCACCGATTCGTTCACCGAATAGCCAAGGACGGCCAACACCGCGGCCAAAACAGCCAAAGAGAACTCCCACTGAAAGTAGGCAAAGAAGCCCAAGATAATGATGACGTCGTGCAAGTTGGCAATGATGGCCGCCACCGAGAATTTCCACTCAAAGCGAACGGCCAAATACAGCATGATGCCGATCACCACGAAAGCCAAGGCCTTCAAGCCATCGGCGGCCAACTCTTCGCCCACTTGAGGGCCCACAAACTCTGTGCGACGCAAGGTGGCTTCTGGGTTTTGAGCTTTCAATGCGGTCATCAAGGCTTCACTTTGCTGCGCAGAACTTACGCCCTTTTGAGCAGGCAAGCGAATCATGACATCACGCGCTGAGCCAAAGTTTTGCACTTGCACATCGTTGTAGCCTAAGCCCGAAACAACCCCCCGTACCTGAGTGAGGTTGGCTGGTTGGCTGTAGCTCACTTCCATCACGGTACCGCCAGTGAACTCCACCGACAAATGCAAACCACGGCTGAACAGAAAGAACACCGCCAACAAAAAGGTCACCAATGAGATCACGTTGAAGATCAACGCATTCTTCATGAATGGGATGTCTTTGCGGATTTTGAAAAATTCCATGATGCAGCTCCGCTTTATGCTTTGTCGTCGGCTTTGTTGTCGGGCGTGGCACGCACGGCAGAACCTTCAGGTCGCCATACCGTACCAATCGACACTGACTTGAGTTTCTTCTGACGGCCATACCAAAGATTGACCAATCCACGTGAGAAAAACACCGCAGAGAACATGCTGGTCAAAATGCCCAAGCAGTGAACCACAGCGAATCCGCGCACTGGGCCAGAACCAAAAGCCAACAGCGCCACGCCCGCAATCAGGGTGGTGATGTTGGAGTCAAAAATGGTGGCCCACGCACGGTCATAACCGGTGTGAATAGCGGCTTGCGGCGATGCGCCCAAACGCAACTCTTCACGGACACGCTCATTGATCAGTACGTTGGAGTCAATGGCCATACCCAGCGCCAGCGCCATGGCAGCCATGCCAGGCAAAGTCAGTGTGGCTTGCAGCATCGACAACACCGCAACCAACAACAACAAGTTGACGGCCAAGGCGATGCTAGAAAACATGCCAAACATCATGTAATAAATGCTCATGAAGGCAACAATGACCAAGAAGCCCCATATGACACTGTTGAAACCTTTGGCAATGTTTTCTGCACCCAGGCTTGGGCCAATGGTGCGCTCTTCAATGATTTCCATGGGCGCAGCCAAGGAACCTGCACGCAACAGCAAGGCCGTGTCGTTGGCTTCGCTGGTGGTCATGCGACCTGAAATTTGAACCCGGCCGCCCCCAATTTCAGAACGAATGACAGGGGCTGTGACCACTTCGCCTTTGCCTTTTTCAAACAACAAAATGGCCATGCGCTTGCCCACGTTTTCACGCGTGACATCTTTGAAAATGCGCGCGCCCTTGCCATCCAAAGACAAGTTCACAACGGGCTCTTGCGTTTGGCTGTCAAAACCTGGCTGTGCATCGGTGAGGTTGTCGCCGGTCAAAATAACTTGCTTCTTGACAATCACAGACTGGCCATTGCGCTCTAAGTAGCGCTCAGAGCCGAAAGGCACCAAACCATTGGTTTGCTCTGCAGACCGCGCTTCGCTGCTCTCGTCGACCAATCGAACTTCCAAGGTGGCTGTACGGCCCAAAATATCTTTGGCCTTGGCAGTGTCTTGCACGCCAGGCAACTGCACCACAATGCGGTCAAGCCCTTGCTGCTGTATGACAGGTTCAGCCACGCCCAACTCGTTGATTCGGTTGTGCAAGGTGGTGATGTTTTGTTTCAAGGCCTGATCTTGCACACGGCGCGCTGCATCTGGTTTGATGGTGGCCGTGATTTTGAATTCGCTGCCTTCGGCCGCATCCACGGCTTGCAAATCTGCAAACTGGTCGGTCAAGACACGTCTTGCCGCCGTCAGCTGCGCTTGGTCTCGCAATTTGATCTCAATGTTGGCGCCATTTCGCGTGATGCCGCCATGGCGGACATCTTTTTCTCTCAAAAGAGTGCGAATATCGCCTGCCAGTGAATCTGTTTTTTGCGTCAACGCGGCTTTCATGTCTACTTGAAGCATGAAATGAACGCCACCACGCAAATCCAATCCCAAGTACATGGGGGACGCGTGCAAAGCCGTCAACCAAGCAGGCGATCGAGACAACAAGTTCAAAGCCACCACATAGCCATTGTCTGTGCCTTCTGGGATGAGGGCTTTTTGGATGGCGTCTTTGGCTTTCAACTGTTGCTCTGTTGTTTCAAAGCGCGCCTTGATCGAACCTGCTTCTAAGGTGAGTGCGGCAGCAGGCACGTTGGCTGATTCAAGGGCCTGTGCCACGCGCGACAAAGTAGCGTCATCCACCTTGGCCGACATCTTTGAAGATGACACTTGCACTGCAGGCGCTTCACCAAAAAAGTTAGGCAATGTGTAAACAACACCCAACAACAAAGCGATCACGATGATCGCAAATTTCCACGCCGGATAACGGTTCATGATGGCAGACGCTTCAAAGAAAAGAAAATAGCAACCCGCAAACCCTGGCACCATGGGTACCAAGGGCTGTTTGGTAATTACTTCATTGAGCCTTTAGGCAAAACTTGCACAACGGCTGAGCGTTGCATTTGAACTTCGACGCCATTGGCAATTTCAATGCTTAAAAAGCCATCGCCTAACTTGCTGACCTTGCCCAAGAAACCACCCGCCGTGATGATTTCATCGCCCTTGGCAAGCGCATCGATCATGGCCTTGTGCTCTTTTTGCTTTTTCATTTGAGGGCGAATCATGACGAAATACAGCACCACAAACATCAACAGCAAGGGCAACATGCTCATTAAAGAAGATTGCATGTCGCCACCGGCGGCAGCGGCTGGGGCAGTTTGGGCAAATGCGGATGAAATGAACATCGACGAACTCCACGAATAAATTAACGGTAATTCCCAAAAATTCGGCCTCAAGCCGCCTTCCTAGGCCAACCTCTGATTGTATGCGGGGCTATGATGGCATCCAATGACCTTGTCCAACTCGGGAGACGACCATGGCCAGCCATTCTCATGATCACGATCACGAACATTCCACGCTGAGTGAGATGGACGTCAGGGTTCGCGCCCTGGAGTCTCTGCTGACTCAAAAAGGCTACATCGACCCCGCGGCCATTGACCGCATCATCGAAACCTACGAAACCGAAATTGGCCCTCACAACGGTGCCCAGGTGGTGGCCAAGGCTTGGGCCGAGCCCGAATTCAAAGCCTGGCTATTGAAAGACGCCACTGCCGCTATTGCCTCATTGGGGTTTACGGGTCGCCAAGGTGAGCACATGGTGGCCGTGGAAAACACCCCCGATCAGCACAACATGGTGGTTTGCACCCTTTGCAGCTGCTACCCTTGGCCGATCTTGGGCCTGCCGCCGGTTTGGTACAAAAGTGCTGCCTATCGGTCCCGCACCGTTCTAGAGCCTCGCAAAGTCTTGGCAGATTTTGGCGTGTCCTTGCCCGAGAGCACCCGCATTCGGGTTTGGGACTCTACCGCTGAAGTTCGCTATTTGGTCTTGCCCAAACGCCCCCCTGACACAGACCATTTGTCGCAAACAGCGCTTGCGGCTTTGGTGACTCGGGACGCCATGATTGGGACGGCCCTCCTGTGAACGGCGTTCACGACATGGGCGGCCAACAAGGTTTTGGCCGCGTTTTGTGTGAAAAAGCCGAGCCTTTGTTTCACGCAGATTGGGAAAGTCGGGCCATGGCCATGACAGTGGCCATGGGTGCCAGCGGTCAATGGAACATTGACCTGAGCCGCTCGGCCAGAGAGTCATTGCCCCCGGCGGTGTATTTGTCCAGCAGCTATTACGAAATATGGGTCAGGGCATTGGAAAAACTCATGTTGGAGCGCAGCATGGTGACGCAGGCGGAGTTGGATGCGGGCCAATTGATCACGCCGCCCATCAAAGTCAGCAAGGTTCTAACCCTTGACACCGTGGACGCCGCCTTGAAAGCGGGAAGCCCCACTGAGCGCGCCATCGATCAGCCCGCATTGTTCAAAGTCGGCCAAAAAGTGCGCGCACTCAATGTGCATCCGCAAGGTCATACCCGTTTGCCACGCTACGTTCGCGGCCATGTGGGCACCGTTGTGAGCCTTCACGGCGGCCATATTTTTCCTGACCAGCACACGCTTCGCGCATTGCCGCCCTTCACCGTGGCTGTTGAGTGGCTCTACACCGTGGTCTTTGATGGCCCCACCTTGTGGGGTGACGGCAGCGACCCTAGCGTGGAGGTGACCGTGGATGCGTGGGAGCCTTATTTAGAAGCAGTTGCCTGACATCATTGCGAATTCAGCCATGCAAAACACCCATCTGACCCTTCAAGACATTGCACAGCATTGCGGCGGCGACATGCCAATGCCCGCCACCCATGGCATTGTCTTTGCAGAGCCTTGGCAAGCGCATGCCTTCGCCATGACGCTGCAGTTGCACGAAAAAGGCTTGTTCTCTTGGCCAGAGTGGGCTGCTGCGCTAACGCAGGAAATTCGGGATGCACAAGCGACGGGCGATACAGACACCGGCAAAACTTATTACACGCATTGGCTCAACGCATTGGAAGCCATGGTGCTGGCCAAACAACTGGGCACAGCCGATCAAATTCATGATTTTGAGCATGCTTGGGAGGCTGCGGCAGCTAGAACACCGCACGGCCAGCCCATCGTTTTAGACAATCAAGGCTCTGGGGTATCGGTGTCCAACTGACCCTGGACCAACTGTTGACGTGCCAATTGAGCCAAGGCTTGGTATTTTCGTTTGAAGACATCAAGGTTTTCCTCTTCCAACTCTTCTAAGTCCAGCAGCGCATTGTGCGCACCTTGTGTGGCTCGAATCAGTTCGTCCAATTTCAATTGAATGGCCTCAGTGTCTCGGTTCTGAGTGTTTTGAATTAAGAAGACCATTAAAAAGGTCACGATGGTGGTGCCCGTGTTAATCACCAACTGCCAAGTGTCGCTGAAACCGAACAAGGGCCCAGTCAGAATCCAAATCAAAATGACCCCAAAGGCCATTGAAAAAGTTCGAGGCTTGCCACACACATGTGCAACTTTTTTGGCAAAGATGGCGTAAGCATTATTTTGGAACATGACCGACTTCTTTCTGAAAACAAACACACCGCTATGATGCGCTCATCTTTCGGAAAATAAAAACTTGAAATTTCCCTTTCTTCCTGTTGCAGCGCTCTTGGTGAGTTTGGTCACCCTGTGCGCTGGCACTTCTTTGGCCAAAGGCTTGTTTCCCTTTGTCGGTGCAGAGGGCACCACCACCTATCGGCTGGTGTTTTCTACGCTGTTGCTCATGGCATTTTGGCGCCCTTGGCGGCGCGCTTGGACGTGGGCAGATGTACCCATATTGGTGCTGTTTGGCGCCACACTGGGCCTCATGAACTTGCTGTTTTACAGCGCCATTCAAACCGTTCCCTTTGGATTGGCCATCGCCGTTGAATTTACGGGACCATTGGCTGTCGCTTTGTGGTCTTCAAAAAAGCCTTTCGACTTTGTATGGATTGTTTTGGCCGTTGCAGGCATGGGCTTGATATTGCCACTTGGGAGCTCTTTCGGAGCTGACTCGCAGATTGCTTCCATCGACCCCATCGGCATTGCATTCGCACTGGGCGCAGGTTTTTGTTGGGCTGTTTATATTGTTGTAGGTCAACGTGTTGCCGACCGCATCGGGGCATTGGCCACACCCATGGGCATGTTGGTGGCGGCATTGGTGGTCTTGCCTGTGGGCATCAGTGTGGCGGGTACTTCTTTGTTAAACCCAGAATGGATGTTGGCTGGTTTGGCCATTGCATTGCTTTCTAGTGCCATTCCCTACAGCTTGGAAATGTACTCACTCAAACACTTGCCCAAACAAACCTTCAGCATCTTGCTCAGCTTAGAGCCAGCTGTGGGCGCCTTGGCAGGCTGGGTCGTTCTGTCAGAGCAACTGAGCACGCAACAACTCGGTGCCATTGGCCTGATCATGGCCGCTTCGATGGGAAGCGCCATGACCGCAGGTCAGCGAATGCCCAGCAAAGACAGCCATTAGATATCGATGTTGCCCGCACGAAGTGCGTTGCTCTCAATGAAGTTGCGGCGAGGCTCCACCTCGTCGCCCATCAGCATGGTGAACACACGATCGGCTTCAATGGCGTCGTCAATTTGCACACGAAGCAGACGGCGCACGGTGGGGTCCATGGTGGTTTCCCACAGCTGAGCGGGGTTCATCTCGCCCAAGCCTTTGTAACGCTGACGGCTGGTAGTGCGCTCGGCTTCGCCAATCAGCCAATGCATGGCTTGGCGGAAGTCGTTGGTCTTTTCTTCTTTTTGTCTTTCGCCTTCTCCGCGCATCACCTTGGCGCCTTCGCCCAGCAAGCCGCGGAAGGTGTTGGCAGCTTCAGCCAATGCACCGTAATCGGCACCATGCACAAAGTCTTGTGTGATGACGCTGCTTTTGATGTTGCCGTGATGGCGTCGGCTGATGCGCAGCAGTGGTTTGTCGGTGCGCACATCAAACTCCGCGCTCACTTCGGCAGGCACACCCGTGGTGTTGAGTTCGCGCAGTTTGGATTGCAATGCGGGGGCGCATTCAGCTGCGAGGTCCAAATTGTCCAAGTTAAGGCTCACGCCATCGGCAATGGCGCGCAAGGCTTCAGCGTCCATGAAATTGGACAGGCGATGAATGACGGCTTCGGCCACTTGGTGCTTTCGCGCCAAGGACTCGAGCGTGTCGCCACTGAGCACTTGGGGTGAGGCACCACCAGTGGCAATGCTGGCGTCTTTCAATGCGATGCGAAGCAAGAAGCTGTCGAGTGCGGGCGCATCTTTCAAATACAACTCTTCTTTACCTGCCTTCACTTTGTAAAGCGGTGGCTGTGCAATGTAGATGTGGCCACGCTCTACCAGGTCTGGCATCTGGCGGTAGAAGAAGGTGAGCAACAAAGTGCGAATGTGGGCACCGTCAACGTCGGCGTCGGTCATGATGATGATGCGGTGGTAGCGCAACTTGTCGACGTTGAAGTCGTCGGTGCCGCTCTTGCCAGAGTCGGCTGTCACTTTGCCAATGCCCGTGCCAAGGGCTGTGATCAGGGTGACAATTTCGGTGCTGGTGAGCAATTTTTCATAACGTGCTTTTTCAACGTTCAAGATCTTGCCGCGCAGTGGCAAGATGGCCTGGAATTTACGATCGCGTCCTTGCTTTGCAGAGCCACCGGCGGAGTCGCCCTCTACGATGTAAATTTCGCAAAGCGCAGGATCTTTTTCTTGGCAGTCAGCCAATTTGCCAGGCAAACCCATGCCATCGAGCACGCCTTTGCGTCGTGTCATTTCGCGGGCTTTGCGCGCCGCTTCACGGGCACGTGCTGCTTCTACAATTTTGCCGCACAAAATTTTGGCGTCGTTGGGGCGCTCTTCCAAAAAGTCGCCAAGGGCTTTGGCCACAATGTCTTCTACAGGTGCACGCACTTCACTGGACACCAACTTGTCTTTGGTCTGGCTAGAGAACTTAGGCTCGGGCACTTTGACGCTGAGCACGCAGCACAAACCTTCGCGCATGTCATCGCCACTGACTTCGACCTTTTGCTTTTTGGCAATTTCGTTTTTCTCAATGTACTTGCCAATGACACGCGTCATGGCCGCGCGCAATCCTGTGAGATGGGTACCGCCATCGCGCTGTGGAATGTTGTTGGTGAAACACAAAACGTTTTCGTTGTAACCATCGTTCCACTGCATGGCTACTTCCACGCCAATGCTGGTGCCAGGAATGCCGCCGTAAGAGTCTGCTGGACGCTCGCCCAATGCAATGAAGGCATTGGGGTGCAAAACTTTTTTATTGGCATTGATGAAATCGACAAAGCCTTTAACGCCACCGGCGCCAGAAAAGTCGTCTTCTTTGCCGCTGCGTTCGTCTTTGAGGCGAATGCGCACACCGTTGTTCAAGAAGCTGAGTTCACGCAAACGCTTGGCCAAAATTTCGTAATGGAAGTCGTGGTTCTGCGTGAAGATGTCGGTGTCGGGCAAAAAGTGAACTTCAGTGCCGCGTTTTTCTGTGGCGCCCGTGACGCGCATGGGAGACACTTCGACGCCATCAACCATTTCAAGCAAGCGGTTTTGCACAAAGCCTTTTGCAAAATCAATTTGATGCACTTTGCCTTCGCGGCGCACTGTGAGGCGCAACCATTTGCTGAGCGCGTTGACGCAGCTGACGCCCACACCGTGCAAACCACCCGACACTTTGTAGCTGTTTTGGTTGAACTTGCCACCTGCGTGCAGTTCTGTGAGCGCAATTTCAGACGCCGAGCGCTTGGGCTCGTGCTTGTCATCCATTTTCACGCCAGTGGGAATACCGCGGCCGTTGTCGGTCACGCTGATGGAGTTGTCGGTGTGAATGGTGACCACAATGTCATCGCAGTGGCCGGCCAATGATTCGTCGATGGAATTGTCGACCACCTCAAACACCAAGTGATGAAGACCGGTACCGTCGGACGTATCGCCGATGTACATGCCAGGGCGCTTGCGAACAGCTTCCAAGCCTTCCAAAATTTGAATGGAGCCCTCGCCATAACCCTCTGATGCACCCGCTTGATTGGTATCGATGGTGGGTTGCAGCGTGGTGAAATCTTCTGCGTTGGGCTTGTTTTCTTCGTTCATTTTTACTTTTCTCAATCTCTTGAATGGCCGAAACCCGCGAATCAACGCGGGTTTCGAAAGGCTCTTCTGGGGGTGTTTTTTAAATCACCTTCCATCAGTTCAGGCCTTAAATGCGCATGGGCATCACCACGTATTTGAACTGGTCGTTTTCTGGGATGGTGATGAGGGCAGAGCTGTTGGCATCGGCCAAATCAATGCGCACCATGTCTTGGCCCATGTTGGTGAGCACATCGATGATGTAGGTCACGTTGAAGCCAATTTCAATGCTGTCACCACCGTAATCAATGTCGAGTTCGTCCACAGCCTCTTCTTGCTCGGCGTTGGTAGACGCCACACGCAATGTGCCAGGATCCAAATTAAGGCGCACACCTTTGAATTTGTCACTGGTGAGAATGGCGGTTCGCTGCAAGCAAGACAGCAAGGCTTGTCGACCTAGCGTGAGGTTGTTGCGATGGCCTTTGGGAATAACGCGGTTGTAATCGGGGAATTTGCCTTCCACGAGTTTGGTCACAAACTCCATGCCGCCAAAACTGAACTTGGCTTGGTTATTGGCAAACTGCATCTCGATGGCGCCTTCGGCGTCGCTGAGCAAGCGTTGCATTTCGAGCACGGTTTTGCGGGGCAAGATCACTTCTTGTTTGTTGGGCACATCGGTGTCCAAGGTGGCCGAGGCAAATGCCAAACGGTGACCGTCGGTGGACACCAATGACAACTGCTTGCCTTCCGCCACAAACAAAATGCCGTTGAGGTAATAACGGATGTCGTGCACAGCCATGGCAAAAGACACTTGGCTGAGCAACTGCTTCAAGGTTTTTTGCGGCACGCTGAACACTGGGCCAAAGCTAGCAGCTTCTTGCACCAACGGAAAATCTTCGGCTGGCAATGTTTGCAATGTGAATTTGGATTTGCCGCCCTTCAAAATCAGTTTGCTTTGACTAGATTCCAAACTGACAGTTTGATCGGAAGGCATGGTGCGCAAAATGTCGATCAGCTTGCGCGCACCCACCGTGGTGGTGAAGTCGCCTGCATCGCCATCCATCTCGGCTGTGGTGCGAATTTGAATTTCCAGATCGCTGGTGGTCAACTGCAAAGCTTTGCCAGTTTTGCGAATCAATACATTGGCCAAAACAGGCAATGTGTGACGGCGTTCCACAATGCCAGAAACGGATTGCAAAACAGACAGCAATTTGTCTTGGGTGGCCTTCAGTACGATCATGTCTTCCTCTGTTTTAGGGGGCCTCGATTTGGAATTCGGGCACCGCTAGATTTTCGCTGATTTTTTGCCTTAAATTGAGCTTTTGGCCGCCTTAATTCAGCAATCTTTAGGGGGTCTTCAGCCGAGCCCCAAAAACTCCCCCAGAAAGACCACCTGGCCTAACCTTTTAGGGTTTGTTCCAAAACGTGTAATTGCTGGTTCAGCTCGGTCAATTGCTGACGCTCGGCACTTATTTTTCGAACGGCATGCAGAACTGTGGTGTGATCGCGCCCGCCAAACAGTTCACCAATTTCTGGCAGGCTTTTTTGCGTCAATTCTTTGGCCAAGTACATGGCAATTTGGCGCGGCCGTGCAATGCTGGCTGGGCGTTTTTTGGAGTACATGTCGGCGACCTTGATCTTGTAGTAATCGGCCACCGTTTTTTGAATGTTTTCGACGCTGATTTGACGGTTTTGAATAGACAACAAATCGCGCAGGGCTTCTCGCGCCAGCTGGATGGAGATTTCCTTCTGGTTAAACCTTGAGTACGCCAAGATTTTGCGCAATGCGCCTTCCAGTTCACGCACATTGGAACGCACGTTTTTGGCCACAAAGAAAGCCACCTCTTCGGGCATGACGCTGCCCTCGCTGATGGCTTTGTTGATCAAAATGGCCACCCTCATTTCCAGTTCGGGCGGCTCGATGGCCACTGTGAGACCTGAATCAAAACGTGAAACCAAACGTTCGTGAATATCGGCCAAACCTTTGGGATAGGTGTCACTGGTCATGACAATGTGCGACTTCTTGGCCAGCAAAGCTTCAAAGGCATTGAAGAATTCCTCTTGCGTCCGGTCTTTGTTGGCAAAGAACTGGACATCGTCAATCAACAGCAAATCGAGCGAGTGGTAGCGGTGCTTGAATTCGTCAAATGTTTTGCGTTGGTAGGCTTTAACCACATCCGACACAAACTGTTCTGCGTGAATGTAGAGAACTTTGGCATCGGGCCTGTCTGCCAACAGTTTGTTGCCCACGGCATGGACCAAGTGGGTCTTGCCCAAACCCACCCCACCATAAATGAAAAGGGGGTTGTACAAGTGACCGGGCATGGTGGCCACATGCATGGCTGCAGCACGCGCCATGCGGTTGGCAGAGCCCTCCACCAGGGTGTCGAAAGTGAGCGCAGTATTCAAGCGATGGCGATGTCCATCTGCGGGCACTTCGTCGGGTGCATCAGCCGCATCGGAGCGCGCCTCTAATGCAGCTTTAGCCATAGAAAAAGCAGTTTTACCTTGCGCCTCTCTGGTAGTAAGTGCCAACTCGATTAAGATTTTTTGGCCGTGGAGTCGCGACAAGACATCGGCCAACTTAGCACTGTATTGGGCGCGTATCCAATCTAGTTTAAATCGATTGGCCACAAACAATGTGACCTTAGACAGATCCTCGGAGACATGCGCAGTGAGCGGCTTGATCCAAGTGTTGAACTGTTGCTCAGGCATCTCCTGGGCGAGCTCGTCGAGGCACACTTGCCACAGCGCTTGACCCGCTTCGTCCGCGTCGGAAGGATGCTGTCCGCTGCTCATTGGCAAGCGCCTAGGGTGTGGACAGATGGTTGTTTCATTCGACTCAAAAGTAACTTTATCAAGAGTTTATCCACATGCAGGGTGGACAGCTTGGGCTCATCATAAACTAGAATTTTTGCCATGGGTACTGGGTTTTTTCCGGACAAATACTGACAGGGTTTGCCAGCCATCAGAAAGTTTGCGATAATCGCCGGTTCCCCCCAAAAATAACCATGTGGTTGGGGGATCGATATCAGGAACGACTCAAAATGAAACGCACTTACCAACCCTCTAAAACACGCCGCGCACGCACACACGGCTTTTTGGTTCGCATGAAAACCCGTGGTGGCCGTGCCGTGATCAATGCACGTCGCGCTAAAGGTCGTAAACGCCTGGCCGCTTAAGCCCGGTCATTGCACCTTGTTTGATCTGATTGCCTGCTTGTCTCGGTCAACTGACTTGGTCTTTTGACCTGGTCATTGCGCAATCTCATGACTCGGCAGTGGTGTGCAGCGATTAAAAACCCGCCCTCAATTCCAAGCTGCCCTCGCCGGCGGTACGGTTGCTCGCACCCCACATTTTGCTTTGCACCGTCTCAGCCTCAGTGAGTCAGACCCTTCAGCTGTCAGCCTTTCTGCTGGCGCCGCACACGCCCCTCTGTTTCAACCCCATGCTGTTTGGCTTGGTGCCATGGTGCCCAAACGTTGGGCCCGTCGCGCCGTCACCCGCAACGCCATCAAGCGTCAAATTTATGCCATCAGCGAAAAGTTTGAAGTTAGATTGCCCAGTGCAGCACACGTTGTGAGGTTGCGCTCGGGTTTTGATCGACAACAATTTATCAGCGCAACATCGACACTTCTCAAGCAGGCTGTCCGGCTTGAGTTAGAGCAACTCTTCGAGCGCGCAGCCAACAAGCCATGATTCAAAGACCATTGATCGGTATTGTGAAAGCTTATCGCCTTTTTCTCAGCCCTTGGTTAGGATCGGCCTGTCGGTTTGAGCCCACCTGCTCCTTGTATGCCATCGATGCCTTAAAGCAACACGGTGCCGGCGTTGGCAGTTATCTCACCCTCAAACGTTTAGGCCGTTGCCAGCCATGGTGCAACGGCGGCCACGACCCCGTGCCCGAACAGGCACCGAAGTGGCTTTCGCGTTTATTGCATCACCCGTTAACTCATCCCTTTTCGAAGAAGTCTTCATGAACGATATTCGCCGCACCTTTTTATGGGTCATTTTTGGCTTCTCCATGGTTCTTTTATGGGACCAATGGCAACTTTACAACGGGCACAAAGCCACTTTCTTCCCTAAGCCCGTTGTCGCCAGTGCCGAAAAGCCGGCGACGTCCAATGCGACACCGGCAGATGTACCCACGGCTTCGCCCAATACCACGCCACCAGCAGTTTCGACGCCTAATCCGGCAGGCGCGTCTCAAGTCCCTGGTGTTGCCACGCCAGCAACCGCCATGGCACGCGAAAGCATTGAAGTCAAAACCGACGTCCTGAAACTCAAGTTTGATTCTGAAGGCGGCTCTTTGCTGCACACTGAATTCCTGAAATACGGGGATCTGTTAGACAGCCAAAAACCCTTCGTTTTATTGGATGAAAGCAAATCTCGTGTTTATGTGGCCCAAACAGGCTTGATTGGTGGCCCTTTTGCCACCCACAAAACGCCCATGAAGTTCACAGGTGATCGGGAACTCAAAGAAGGTCAAAAAGAGTTGACGCTGAAGTTTGAGTCTGACGACCTCGGTGGCTTGAAATTGATCAAAACTTACACCTTGGCTCGCGGCAGCTATGCTTTGAAAGTGGCGCACCAAGTCGTTAACACTGGCACGGCCCCTGCTGCTCCTCAGTTGTACGTCCAACTGGTCAGGGATGGCAACAAGCCAGAAGGCGAATCTGCTTTCTATTCCACTTTCACTGGGCCTGCTGTTTACACAGACGCCAAGAAATACCAGAAGATTGAATTCACTGACATTGAAAAAAACAAGGCTGAGTTTGAGAAGACCACGCAGCAAGGTTATGTGGCCATGGTTCAGCACTACTTTGCATCCGCATGGGTGTTGCCCGCCAACACGGCGCGTGAAAACTTCGTGCGCAAAGTCGATGCCAATTTGTATTCTGTTGGCATGATCACCCCCTTCAATGAAGTCGCCCCAGGCCAATCCAAAACGCTAGACACCACCCTGTTTGTAGGGCCTCAAGAAGAAAAAATGCTGGAAGCTTTAACGCCTGGCCTTGAGTTGGTCAAAGACTATGGTTGGCTCACCGTGTTGGCCAAACCTCTTTATTGGTTGCTTGATCGGTTGTTTGGCTTCTTACAAAATTGGGGCTGGGCCATTGTGGCTCTGGTGTTCTTGCTCAAGCTGGCTTTCTATTGGCTCAATGCCAAGGCCTATGCCAGCATGGCAAAGATGAAAGCCATCAATCCCAAAATCATGGAAATGCGTGAGCGTCTAAAAGACAACCCACAGCAAATGCAGCAAGAGATGATGCGCATTTACCGTGAAGAGAAAGTCAACCCAATGGGCGGGTGCTTCCCCATCATGGTACAAATCCCCGTGTTCATCGCCCTGTATTGGGTCTTGCTGTCGTCGGTTGAAATGCGCAATGCGCCATGGATTGGCTGGATCCACGATTTGTCAGCGCCCGACCCTTATTTCATCCTGCCTGTGGTGATGACCTTGTCAACCATGTTGCAAACCGCACTCAACCCTGCACCACCAGACCCCATGCAAGCCAAATTGATGTGGATCATGCCCTTGGTATTTAGCGTGATGTTCTTCTTTTTCCCATCCGGATTGGTGCTCTACTGGATCACCAACAATATTTTGTCAATTGCTCAGCAATGGGTTATCAACACCAGGATGGGTGTACCGCCGCAGTTCAATCTGCCAAAATTCAATTGAGTGCCCCAACAAGGTTCAACAGCAGGTTCTGTTCACCTGCGCTGACATGAAATCATCAGGGCCGCTCTTGCGGCCCTGATGATTTGAAAGCGTGTTTCTTTTCATACCACCAGATTTTCACCATGCTGTCTCGCCACCAGGATCCCATCATTGCCATTGCCACGGCAGCGGGCAGAGGCGCCGTGGGCATCGTGAGAATTTCAGGGCCACACTTGAAGACATGGGCAGAAGCTTTTTGCGGCAAGTCACTGCAGGCTCGGCAAGCGCATTACCTGCCATTCAACGACGACAAGGGCGAGTCCATCGATCAGGGCTTGGCCATCTTCTTTCCTGGCCCCCATTCGTACACGGGTGAGGACGTCTTAGAGCTGCAGGCACATGGTGGGCCGGTGGTCTTGCAATTGTTGCTTGCACGATGCCTAGAGCTGGCCGAGTCTCTTGACCCGCACACCGGCAAGGTAATGCTTCAAGGTCTTCGCTTGGCGCAGCCTGGCGAATTCACACAACGCGCCTTTCTGAACGACAAAATTGATTTGGCACAGGCCGAAGCCATTGCCGATTTGATTGACGCCTCTACCAGCGCGGCTGCACGCAGTGCCAGCCGATCTTTGGCGGGCATGTTCTCTCAAGAAATTCACGCTTTGCGTGACAGCTTGGTTCACTTGCGCATGTTGGTAGAGGCTACCTTGGATTTCCCAGAAGAAGAAATTGATTTTCTGCAGAAGGCTGATGCACAAGGTCAGCTTGAGCGCTTGCAAACTCAACTTCAAAATGTCTTGCTAAGAACCCAGCAAGGGGCTTTGTTGCGTGAGGGCATCAAGGTCGTCATAGCAGGCCAACCCAATGCCGGGAAAAGCTCATTGCTCAATGCTTTGGCGGGCGCTGAGTTGGCCATCGTCACGCCCATTGCTGGCACCACACGCGACGTGGTGCAACAAACCATTCAGATTGAGGGCGTGCCGATTCACATCATTGATACGGCAGGTCTGCGCGAAGGTGAGGGTATCGATGAAGTCGAACAAATTGGCATTCAACGCGCTTGGGCTCAAATCGCTGGCGCAGATGCTGTCTTGTTTTTACATGATCTGACCAGAAGCCATGAGCCTGACTACGCGCAGGCCGACCTGCAAATTCAAGAAAGCCTCTTAGCGCAACTGCCCTCTGGGGTGAGCTTGTTGAATGTCTGGAACAAATGCGACCTTGCGCCTGCCAAACAAACAACTGGCCGTATGGACGGCACTTTGAATGACATTCAACTGTCAGCCAAAACAGGCCTTGGCATCGACCAGCTTCGAGCCCAGTTGCTGCAGTCGGCTGGGTGGCAAGCTGTGAATGAAGGTTTGTATTTGGCCAGAGAGCGGCATGTTCAAGCATTGAAGCGAGTTCAATCGCATCTTGAAATGGCAGATGCTCAGTTGCGCGCGCAAGCCCAATCATTGGACTTGTTGGCAGAAGAGCTGCGCTTGTCGCAAACAGCTCTGAATGAAATTACAGGCGAGTTCAACGCAGACGATTTGCTGGGCGTTATTTTCTCCAGCTTTTGCATTGGTAAATAACACATGGCCAAGACACCCGTCATTGATCGACCTGCGCCGCAAAATCCAAAGTCATTGAGTGGCTTGCTGCCATTTTTAAAACCTTACAAGTTGCAAATCGGTTTGGCCATGGTCTTTTTGGTTTTGGCTGCTGCTTCAACTTTGATTTTTCCTGTTGCCTTGCGTCAATTGATCGACAATGGGTTACAACACCCTGACCCTGGTGCACAGGCCATGGCCTTGCGGGGCAATTTCTTGATGCTGTTTGGTGTTGCTGTCGCACTGGGTTTATTTTCTGCAGCGCGATTTTTCACGGTCAGTTGGTTGGGTGAACGCGTCACCACAGATCTGCGCAATGCCGTCTATGGACATGTCCTAAAGCAGAGCCCTGCTTTTTTTGAAACCACACCCACTGGTGAAGTCATCAGCCGCTTGGTTGCAGACACAACTTTGGTGCAAACCGTGGTTGGCAGTTCTTTGTCCTTGGGCCTGCGCAACGCGGTCATGGGTGTGGGTGCCATGGGCATGTTGGTGTGGGCACACCCTACTGTCATGCTGCAATTGGTCGTCACGGTGGTCTTGGTCGTCTGGCCAGCCACCCTCTATGGGCGACGCGTCCGCCGTTTGTCACGCGCCAGCCAAGACCGCGTGGCCGATGCCAGCAGCATTGCCACCGAAATTTTGAATGCCATGCCGGTTGTGCAAAGCTACACAGCCGAAAACCGAGAGGCTGCACGCTTTTCAAGCGCCACAGAACAGGGGTTCCAAACAGCGATTCGGCGCACGCGCGCCCGTTCGGTCTTGGTTGCCTTCATCATCATTGCCAATGCTGCTTTTTTGCTGTGGGGTTTGTATCAGGGCACGCAAGCGGTGCTTGCAGGCGAACTCTCTGCAGGTCAATTGGGTCAGGCCGTTTTGTACGTCATTATTTTTGCTGGCGCAGTCGCTGTATTGGGTGAAACCTATGGCGATTTGCTGCGTGCAGCTGGCGCTACAGAGCGGCTCATGGAGTTGCTTAGCAGCGTATCGCCTGTGCAATCGCCCGCAAATCCGGTTACCTCAATGCCGCCATCAACAGGCAGCACTTTGAAGTTTGAGTCACTTCAGTTTCACTATCCTTCTCGCCCTTCACAGCTTGCGCTTCAAGACTTCAGGGTTGACATTGAAGCGGGTCAAACGGTGGCCTTGGTTGGCCCCAGTGGCGCTGGCAAAACCACGTTGTTTGGTTTGTTGCTTCGCTATTACGACCCGCAAAAAGGACAGATTGTGTTGGATGGTGTGCCCATTCAAAACTTCAGCCTGCAAGACCTTCGGCAACGCATTGGCATTGTGCCGCAAGAGCCTGTGCTTTTCTCAAGCAGTGCCATGGACAACATCCGTTATGGGAAACCAGATGCGACAGACGACGAAGTTCGGGCTGCAGCAGTGGCGGCATTTGCAGATGAGTTCATCGTCGACCTGCCCGAGGGATACAACACCTTTCTGGGTGAACGGGGTGTGCGTTTATCAGGCGGCCAACGCCAACGCATTGCCATCGCAAGAGCCATGCTCAAAAATCCACCGCTCTTGCTGTTAGACGAAGCCACCAGCGCTTTGGATGCACACAGCGAGCGCATGGTTCAAGCAGCATTGGAGTCGGCCATGCGGGGGCGAACCACCTTGGTCATTGCGCACCGACTTGCCACCGTGCAACAAGCTGACACTATTTTGGTCTTAGAGCACGGACGCTTGGTGGAGCAAGGCAAACATGCGGAGTTGGTTGAAATGGGCGGCGTCTATGCAGGGTTGGCGGCGCTTCAGTTCAACGCTTAAGTACCTCATGGTAAAGCCAGTACCTGGTGACACCTTGCATCAGTGCTTCAGTTTCATTGTCCTGCAAAGTTCACCAGTGTGAATAAAGACAAGCCTGCCGCTTTGAGTTTTTCTGAGCCCCCTAGTTCAGGCAAATCGACAATGGCAGCACCTTCGATCACTTCGGCACCCAGTTTCTCCAAAAGCTTCATGCCCGCCATCATGGTTCCCCCCGTCGCAATCAAATCATCAATCAACAAGACCCGCTGGCCCGGCTTGACCGCATCGGTATGCAACTCAACAGTGGCTGTGCCATATTCCAACTCATAGGTTTCTTCAACCGTGGTGAAAGGCAACTTTCCTTTTTTGCGAACTGGTACAAAGCCAACATTCAATTCGTAAGCCACAACGGCCCCCAAAATAAAGCCACGCGCATCAAGGCCCGCAACCACATCAGGCCGCATGGCGGGTGACATGTAGCGATGCACGAAGGCATCGATCAAGACGCGAAACACCCTTGGGTTTTGGAGCAAAGGCGTGATGTCTCTAAATTGCACGCCCGCTACAGGCCAATCGGGCACTGTGCGGATGTTGTTTCTTAAATAATCGTTCACCGACAAAGCCATTTCATCGCTGGCGCTACCTGCTTGCCCAAGCTTCATTGAACCCAATCCTTGACTCATCACACTCACTCCACATCGACAACCTGTCGAAACCAGCATCATAGACACGCTTTAGGCCATCACTCGTTAAAATAAGCCCATGTCATTTAACTCAGACCAAGCCCTCCAACTCGCACGCGAGACTTTGGACATTGAGGCACAAGCCCTGATGGGACTCAAATCCCGATTGGATCATCGCTTTTCCCAAGCTGTTCAAATGATGCTCAACGTCAAAGGCCGCGTGGTGGTCACCGGCATGGGCAAGAGCGGTCACATCGGCTCCAAGATTGCAGCCACCTTGGCATCTACCGGTACGCCTGCCATGTTTGTTCACCCCGGCGAGGCCAGCCATGGTGATCTTGGCATGATCAAAGCAGTCGATGTGGTCCTGGCTATCTCGAACAGTGGAGAAAGCGACGAACTTGTCTCCATACTGCCCGTCTTGAAACGACAAGGCGTCCCCTTGATTGCCATGACCGGTGGCATGAGCTCGGCACTGGCCAAACACGCTGACGTGGTCTTAGACAGCAGCGTCGACAAAGAAGCTTGCCCGCTGAATTTGGCTCCCACCGCAAGCACCACGGCTCAACTGGCTCTGGGTGATGCTTTGGCTGTCGCGCTTTTAGACGCTCGAGGTTTCAAAGCAGAAGACTTTGCCCGCTCTCATCCTGGTGGCTCCTTGGGTCGTCGCTTGCTGACGCATGTGGAAGACGTGATGCGCAAAGGGGATCAGGTGCCGCATGTGTTGCCTGACGCCAGCTTTACCCAGCTGATGCGTGAAATGAGTCAAAAGGGTTTGGGCGCTTCGGCCATCGTAGATGCTCAAGACAAAATTTTAGGTATTTTCACAGACGGTGATTTAAGGCGTCTAATTGAAAAAGGTGTTGACTTGCGAGCACTGCAAGCCAAAGAGGTGATGCATGCCAATCCGCGAACAGTTCAAAAAGATGCCTTGGCTGTTGAGGCAGCTGAGCTCATGGAGCAATTTCAAATCACCAGCGTTTTGGTGGTGAATGCGTCGGGCGCTTTGTGTGGTGCCCTCAACAGCAATGACTTGATGCGCGCTAAAGTGATCTAAACCGACATCTTCACAAGCTTGCACTTGACACCCCTTCACCATGCAAATCATTCAGCCCGTGCTCAATTTTCCGCCTGAGTTGCTGCTTCAAGCGCAAGGCATCAAGGTGGTGTTTTTGGATGTGGACGGTGTCTTAACAGATGGCGGCTTGTACTTTTCTGAACAAGGCGAAACTCTGAAACGTTTCAGCACCTTGGACGGCCATGGTCTCAAACTACTAAAGCACGCGGGAATCACACCCGTGATCATCACAGGGCGCGACTCTGCGCCCCTTAGAGTAAGGCTCAAAGCCCTTGGCATTGAACATGCCAAATTTGGCACAGAGGACAAGCTGCCTGCTGCCGAAGCGTATTTAAAAGCGCTTGGCCTTGACTGGCACCAAGCAGCCGCCATGGGCGATGACTGGCCCGATCTGCCTGTCATGCAACGCGCTGCCCTGTCATGCGCACCCCTGAATGCACACGCCCAAGCTTTGGCGCTTGCACACTTCGTCACAAGCCGCCAAGGCGGCTTTGGTGCTGCCAGAGAGTTTTGTGATTTGCTGGTGGTTGCAAGTGGGCACTACGCCACTTTGCTGGCACAGGTTGGCTCTTCATCGGCCGCATGATGAATGGATTTCGGCGAGCCTTAGATCGCTTGGCGCTGTACCTGCCAGCCCTTCTGATGGCCGTGTTTGCATTGGGCAGTTGGTGGCTTGTGCGAAGTCTACCCAGTTTTTTCAATGAGGCTACACCCCCAACAGTTCGACACGAACCTGATTATTTTTTGCAAGATTTTTCAGTCAAATCATTTGACAGCAGTGGACGCCTGATGAGAGAGTTAAGTGGGGATCATGCTCAACACTTTCCAGATACAGACATGCTAGACATCCAAAAAGTTCAAATGCGCGGTCACAACAAGGAAGGTCAACAAGTTACGGCACTTGCAGACAAAGCGCTTGCCCAGGGCGATGGTACGCAAGTCACTTTTTTCGGCAATGTGCAGATCACTCAACCCGCTTCGAAAAGCGCCAACGGAAGTCAGTCTGCAACCGAGATGCGAAGTCAAGAGGTCAAAGCCTTTGTCAAAGAGGAGCGCTTGGTCAGCGACGTGCCCATTGAAATTCGACGCGGACAAGATGTGTTCACTGCTGAAAAAATGCAAATGAACAGCAAGACTGGCGAGTATGAATTGATTGGCAAAGTTCGCGGCCTTGTTCAAACTGGCAAACCTTAATCACACCTTTTTTCTCAAATCGAGAAACTCTGAAAGACATCTATGCGCCCTTTGGTTTTCATCACTGGTGCTTCAAGCGGTATTGGCCAAGCGCTTGCACTGAGGTACCACCACGCAGGATGGCGACTTGCTCTGGCTGCACGCAGAGTGCCTGAAATGCAAGCATGGCTTGAAACCCACGGAGTTTCACCAGAGCTGGCCCATTGCTACCTCGCTGATGTGAGCGACGTCAACAGCATCATTGCAGCGGCCAATGAGTGCCTTGCTGAACAAGGCGTTCCCGATGTGGTCATTGCAAATGCAGGCATCAGCATAGGCATGGACACCCATGTGCGACAAGATTTAGAGGTGTTGCAACAAGTGATGAACACCAATGTAGTGGGCATGGCGGCTACATTTCATCCCTTTTTGCAGGCTATGAAAAATCGTGCCCTACAAATGGGTCATTCGCAACATGTGGGCACTTTGGTAGGGATAGCCAGCGTTGCAGGGATACGCGGCATGCCAGGTCACGCCGCTTATTGTGCCAGCAAAGCAGCGGCCATTGGCTATTGCGAAAGCTTGCGTGGCGAACTGAAGCCGGAGGGCTTCAAAGTTGTGACCTTGGCGCCAGGCTATATCAAAACGCCATTGACGCAAAAGAACAAGTTCCCAATGCCATTCTTAATGAGCGCAACGGACTTTGCCGAAGCTGCTTTTCAAGCCATTGAAAAGGGCCATAGTTTCAAAGTCATCCCAACGCCGATGGCTTGGGTTGCGCGAGTTTTGCGAATCTTGCCAAACACTTTATTTGATCGCGCGTTTAAAAATGTGCCGCGGAAACATCGCTCGACAGACTGAAGTTTTGCGAACGCAGTCTTGAGTATTTGCCGCCCATTGAAAAAGCCCTGCATGCAGGGCTTCTTTTTTGACTCACTCTGGTATGAATGAGTGCGGTTGTGACAAGCGATTAATAACCGCCGCCGTAGCCACCGCCGCCGCCTTCGCGACGACCGCCACCACCATTGCCACCGCCGCCGCCACGTGGACCTGAGCCATAGGGACTGCGGAAACCTGACTCGCCGCCGCCTTCACGACGACCGCCACCGCCGCCGCCGCCGTAGCCACCACCACCGCCGCCGCCGCCGCCATAACCGCCGCCGCCTTCACGACGACCGCCGCCACCACCAAAGCCACCACCACCGGAACGGGGGGGGCGCTCTTCCATGGGACGT